>JAEEGF010854595.1_pt1 | contig 68728 bp, 56 predicted proteins | sample 9134171 | NCBI WGS metagenome assembly JAEEGF01 (sample SAMN16246542, study PRJNA631951) | gut metagenome | biome: gut microbiome; feature: rumen; material: AP-attached | host: Bos | place: Iran: Karaj | collected 2018-10 | reverse complement strand
ACACAGCATGTATCTCGACGGCCACTGGTACAAGATGACCGCCAAGCCCGGCACCTACAACGACAATGACCCCATCGGCGTACTCGATGTCACCATCCTCAGCAACCTCGTCCTCGACAAGGTTCTTGGCATCAAGGATCTCCGCACCGACAAGCGTATCGACTTCGTTGGCGGTATCCGCGGTCTCGGTGAGTTGAAACGTCGCGTAGACAACGGCGAAATGAAAGTTGCCTTCGCTCTCTATCCCGTCAGCATGAAGCAGATTATCGACATTGCCGACACCGGCAACATCATGCCCCCGAAGACCACTTGGTTCGAGCCTAAACTGCGCTCCGGCCTCGTGATTCACGAACTCTGCTAAGATTATCATCTACATTATGGCAGGGGTGATACTCAAACTGTATAGCCCCTGCCTTTTTTATAAACATCAACGTGACAAAAAAGCAATACCCCTAGTCTTGTCCTCTGATGTATCATTATTACAATATCCATTAAACGAATATTAGTACACCGCCTTGAAGCAATCCAATTGAAAAGCTTTTCAAGAACCAGGTCTGCACCCATAGCGACTTCATCCCTCCCGTCACTCCCGAAATCAATCACTGTCCCCTTCCTTTTCCTGTCGACAACAACATTCGCACACTGGTCACGGACGCTAAAAGCCATTTTGACATATTTAATCAATCAATCAGATAGAAACAATGAAACATCGCATAATCATAATATTGACAGCTTGTATATTCTGTCTGTTGGCAGCATGTACACCCGAAGACGATATTCAACCAATCACCCCCTCTCAGAATATTGCCCGCATCACCGACTCTACCTACTACCGGGCCGACCACATGACGGTCTACAATTTTGTATACCCTTCCACTGACCCCTATGGAAACGACGTCATGCTTTCGGGCACCATCTCTTTAGGCGACAGCATTTCGCAACATCGCCACGCCATGGGACTCATGCTCTACAACCATTTCACAATCTATCGTGCCGACCAGTGCCCCAGCCGTGGAGAACTCAGCATGCAGAAGGTCATGGCCCGCAGTCCACTTATCACCATTTCGGCCGACTACTACGGATTCGGCATAACCGAAGATAAACCCCAAGCATATTGTATTTCAAACATCAATGCCAAAAGCAGTATTGACGCACTCATTGCGGCCCGCAAGCTACTTTCCGCCATCGGCTACTCCTGGGACGACCACCTGTTCAACGCCGGCTACTCACAGGGTGGCCAAACCACAATGGGGGTTGTGCGTCTCGTGGCCGAAAGCCATCCCGACATCCATTTCGATTGTTCTTATGCCGGTGCAGGCTCTTACGACATCCCAGCCACCTACAGCCAATTCCTTCAAGACACCATTGCCGGAATGCCCAGCACCGTAATCAGTGTCCTGCTCGCCTACAACGAATATTTCCGGCTCAACATACCCCGTTCCGACATTTTCATTGAGCCCGTGCTTAGCCACATTGACGATTGGATTCTCAGCAAGCGATACACACGTGAGCAAATCGACTCCCTCATCGGATCTCTCTATGTGGCCGACTATGTTACGCCCACCATGCTCGACCTCCAGTCCAACCTTTCCCAACGTTTCATTTCCGCCATGCATACCGACAATCTTTGCTCTGGCTGGTCTCCCCGCATCGACGAGCCCATCTATCTTTTCCACAACACTCGCGACATCACCGTCCCTGTGGTCAATACCCTCAACCTCCATCGGTTTCTCTCTTCCCAAAGAGTTGCCAATCTCACACTCGATGTTGCCGACTATGGTACTTCCGATGCAATCCCTGCCCACGAGATGGGTGCAATCTACTTCATGATGCACACCACTCAGTCCATTGCCGATATACTAAAAATAGAACCCTGGAGTTTACTCTAACCACTCTGTCATTCCATAACAAAGAAGCCTCATCATCACGACGGGGCTTCTTTAGTGATTATGATCACAAATCAAAGTTTTAATTACCAATTAAAACTTCTTTTAATTAGCAATTAAAACCCAAGCAAATGGTTCAGCGATAGAATATGGTACTTAATGTCCTGTGATTGCGCTCTTGCGAGCGCAATCGTTAATCTTGAACAAGACGGACGGCGTGACCGTAGCAAGGGCTGCCGTTGTAACGGCTGCCGTAGTTCATGTACACTCCGCCGGAACCGAAGTAGAGGTACCACGCATCGCCGGAGTCTCCGGGCGTGGACGACCAATAGTAGCCGAAGGACCCCACGTATTTGACACTTCCGTCGCAATAGCGGATGCCCGAGGCGGGCAACACGATGGAATTGCCGTTGGGACCTGTGACCTTGTATCCACTTCCGTTCCACGTCCACTGGCACTCGGCTTTTAGTTCTTCCCATTGCTCCTTTGTCGGTAGACGGTTGCCAAACTGGGATACAGCTTCGTCGTAGGTATAGAATCCCGTAGCATTAAAGTTTTTCCATTTTGTCCCGCTCGGCAACCCCAAGTCGGTATAACCCGTACTGTCTTCAACACTCGAAGAGAAAACAGAATCTCCGCGATCTGTGACGTTTGTTCCTAATTGAAAGTCCAGCTCAACACAACTTTTCTGTGCCTGTATCGATAGTGCCATCAGACACATCATGCCTAAGATAAACAGTTTTTTCATTGTCTAATGAATAACATTTATTCAGTCCGCGCTCAAAAACGTATGCTTTTAATATAGTAGAAAATAACTCTGCTCCCTCAATACTATTTGTGGAGGAAAGCTATATAGTCATCTAATAACCACTCTATATTGCGATAGTTTTTTTGCGTGACCAGAATCTATATCTGTTATTATATAAAACATGCATCCTTTCACTCAATGGCATTGTTACAGAAATCACAATGCTCACTTTTCCTCATCCTATTATCTTTGTCAGCTGTCTCTGGCTGGCATCAGGCAGCGAACTGCTAAGATGTTCCATAATCCGGGCATACGATTCTTCGGGTGAGCGTTCGCATTGGCACGCCTCGCGTCCCAGCAGTGTTTCGGGCAGTGTCAGCAAGGCCCATCCCCATCCATAGGGGCGGTCGTGCTTGTCGCGCGGATATACAAAATCTTCTGTCACAATCCTACAGGCCCCCTGCAGTCGGGTCACATACGAGTCAAAACGGCTCCGCATCTTTGCCCCGTTAAAGCCACAGGCCTTTCTCAAATCCCTCGTTATCATGCTGCCATTGGTACCCAGTATCAAAAGAATTGTATCTTCTATCGAATCCCGTTCCGGTACAGGGTGCACACTGCGCCGATAGTTGCAAAAGTCCGGCCACCATTCCTGGCTTATAAATCCCGCCTTGCCTTCAAAGAATTTACCATACACGCAGTTGCCCTCTGTCACCACAGGTCCTTTCCATTTCCACAAAGGCCATTCCCAGCCACCGTCATCACGCACCACATATCGGCATTCGGGCGTAACCATCTCGTCGGCCGAAAACCCCAATATGCTGCTGGTCAGAAGTGGCAGAAATCCCAGCTTCTGAATAGCATCCATCAGTTCCGGGCAATTATGGATAATCATTACTTGTCCTCTTTTATACCCAAAATCTCTTTACCATAGGCGGTAAGTGCCACCTGGTTCTTCAGCCAGTCAATGGGCATGTCCACAAACAACATACCGCAGGCATAAGGCTGTGCGTTGTATATGTTGTAGTATACACCCAGCTGGCTCCGTGTGCTGTCCAGATAGAAACCATCCGGCTGTGGCAGCGACTGTTTAAACTCGTCAAACAGGCATTCTGTCGTATTCCCGTTCTCTTTGTTCACTGGCAATTCATTCAAGGCGCGAATCAACACTGTCCCCAGACCCACAGTATCCATCATATCCACCAGCCTTACCACCTTCTCTGTCGCCCGGTCCACAATCAATGTATTCCATCCGTATGTGCCGTGAGCGGCAAACGCCACGTTATTCTCTGTATTCACGCTGAAATGCAGCAGATTACCGTCCTGTCTAACCGTTCCTTTTACCGATGCATAGTTGTGCGGATACACACGTACCGAATCTATCCGTTTACTCTTCAACACTTGGAAATAATCGTCATCCTCCATCCACGTATGCGACAGGAATTTCTTTCCGGCATCCTCCAATGTTGACGACTCCCCATCGTTAAATGCCAGCATTATCAGTTCTTTTTGCACCTCTTCACCAAGCAGTGTCATGTCTGGCCAAGCCAAATTATACTCATTCTGCACATCCAGCACATTACTGTCTATCACAGGCACATTTTCGCCCGTGGTCAACTCCATGCAGTAATTGCCCTTATACACCTTCAGCGGCAAAGGGGAAAGTTCATCGTTTTCAGCAGGTTGGTTATTACATGCAGCAAACAGCACCATTGCCGACATAAGTATTAATGCAGTTCTTTTCATTGTTAATCTTCTTTTATAGTTATTGCTTGTCTTGTTCATTTTCTTATTGTTCCGGCACCACGGCATAATAGCACAAATCCTCTGTTGCACTGGCATTTATCAGGCTGTGGCTGTGTCCCTTTGGGCAATAGTGACACTGTCCGGGCTTCAACAGCTCTTCTCTGTCGTCATACAGGCATTTAGCCTCTCCGCTGATAATGAATATCATCTCGCTGCTGGTTTCGTGGCAATGGTAGCCTATCGTGCATCCCGGCTTCAGCATTCCGCGCATTATTTTGTTTGTCCCGTCAAAAAAAGTGTGCGAACGGGTCTCCCCTTCCCCACCCTTGAAGTGAGGCACCACACTTAACTCAATCTTTTCAAAATCGATAATCATAGAACCTTTTATTTTATAGTGTTTGCAAAGATACGACATTTTTTCCAATACTGAATAATTTTTTGCCCCAAAACACGTTATCAAACATATTTTGCAATATAATTATCATGATATTACTCGACGACAAAACCCCCACGCTGCTGACAGCTACTGCCCTCGAAAATGCCAAGGTCCCCGACCAACCGGTTGACGAATTTTCCAAGACCCTCGCCACCACCGACAGCATCACACAATCCATCTCCGACAGCCTCAAGAACATGGATCTCAACGACCTGAAAGGTGTAGTGACTGGCGAAAACACCATTCTCCGCGACGGCATGAAAGCCCTCACCGAGATGACGGTCAGTTTCGTCCCCAAACTCCTCATTGCCATCCTCATTCTCTGGGTAGGCATGAAACTGGCCAAGATGCTCAAAAAAATCATCCTGCGCGGTCTTGAGCGACGCAATGCCGAACCCTCTCTCAAATCGTTCCTGGGCTCTTTGGTCGATGTGCTTCTCAAAGCCATGATCATTATCATGGCCATGGATGTGGTGGGCATCAAAGCCACCTCCTTCATCGCTCTCTTGGGTGCCATGGGTCTGGCCATCGGCATGGCCCTGCAAGGCACGCTTCAAAACTTCGCCGGCGGTGTCATCATCCTTCTCATGAAACCCTTCAAAGTGGGCGACTACATCGAATGTGGCGTCTACAAAGGCTACATTCAGGAAATCCGCATTTTCCACACCTTCATGCGCCCCTTCAACGGCCGCACTATCATCATCCCCAACAGCGAACTCTCCAACAAAAGCCTTATCAACCATACCAAAGAGGAAATCATCCGCCTCGACCTTGTGGCCTCGGTGGCCTATGGCTCCGACATCGACCAAGTGCGCGATGTCCTCATGCAGGTAATCAACGAAGACCCCCTCGTCCTCCACGACCCCAAGCCTCCTGTGGTGGCCGTGAGCGATCTGGCCGAGAGCTCGGTCAACTTCTCCATGTGGATATGGGTACGCACCGACGACTACTGGACCGTCTGGATGCGCATGCGCGAAAACATCTATAAAGCCCTATACCGCAATAACATCTCTATCCCGTTCCCGCAGGTGGACATCCATCTTCACCATCCTGCTTCCGACCCCGGTTCCCCGGCTCCCTCTCCCTCTTCCAATATGCCCCAACCGGTCAATCCTGCCGAACCCTATCCCCAACCCTCTCGTCAATAATCCCGTCAACACAATCCCACAATGAGAAAATCCCTTTTCATCTCCGCATTCCTTCTGCTGCTCCCGCTTCTTGCCGGCGCTCAGGAGGCTTCCATGCCCCGTCTGTCCGACTCCGCCTATGCCAGCCTCATCACCTGTGGCCCCGGCGACGAGTTCTACACCACTTTCGGCCACTCCGCCATCCGCATCAACGACTCTGTCAACAACATCGACGTAGTCTACAACTATGGCACATTCGACTTCGACATCCCCCATTTCTATTGGAAATTCGCCCGTGGCCGTCTCAACTATTGCCTCAGCCGCTCCATTTTCGATAATTTCATGTTCGAATACAGCATGGAGGGCCGTGCCGTGTGGGAGCAGCGTCTGCGCCTCACCTCCCAAGAGCTCAACAACCTCTTCATTGCCCTCGAAACCAACTATCTTCCCCAATACCGCTACTACCTTTACGACTTCTTCCGCGACAACTGCGCCACCCGCGTGCGCGACATGGTGTTCAATTCCCTCTGCCACCGCTCTATCAGTCCCGAAACCACCACCGACACCAACCTCTCCTACCGCAATATCCTCTACCGCTCCACGGCCCACTGCCTTCTTTGGTGGCGGCTGGGCATTGATATGGCCCTCGGCCTCCGTTGCGACAAACGCTGTTCCAACTATGAATACATGTTCTCCCCTATCGAGATGATGCACCAGTTCGACACCCTTACCGTAAGCGACACCCGTCAACCCCTCGCCGACCCCGCCACCACCCTCTTGACCGAAACCCGCAGCCCCCTTTCGCGCAGCGTATCTCCGGTTCTTTTATTCTATGTACTCCTCTTGGCCGTCCTCTGCCTCACCATTCTCGAATGGCGCCACTCCTGGAATCTCCGTTGGTTCGACCGCTGCCTTTTCATCATCGATTTCATCCTTTCGCTTGTCGCCATCTTCCTTTGGTTCTTCACCGTACACTACTGCACCAAAATCAACCTCAACATCCTCTGGCTCTCACCACTCTTTATCTATTTTGCCATTCGTCTGCGCCACAGCAACCGTTGGGTGGTCGTCGTGCAGCTTGTCATGCTTTTTGCCGCCATGGTCATGACGTTGGGGGCTCTCCCTCAGCAACTCAATGCCTCCGTGCTTCCCTTGGCGCTCATCCTTGCCGTCAGGCTCATATCCAACCTCCGCCCCGACAGCTCTTCCACTCCTCGCAAATAACCCCCTCTCCGCACATCCAGTTCCCACAGGTATAAAGGCACATACTATAAAAGGGTATCCCGCAAGTTCTGGGATACCCTCTATTTATTTCAGTAAACTACTATAAATCACTTCGGAGATGTAATCACCTCCATCCCTTGTCACAGTCTCAGACCCACGTAGGCATACAGCTTCAAATCATCGGTGGTCAACTTGATACCGTCTTTCCTTCCGTCCAGAAAATTGGCATACGAGCTCACCAATCCCAACGCCCAACGGTCTGTGATGTTCCAGAAAAAAGCCAGCCTCATCATGGCCGCAAAACCCCATCGCCGTTGATGGAAGTTTTCCTGCAACTCCCGCTCCTTGATTCTGTAATTTGAGCTATATTCCTCTGGCCATGTATCCAAATCGCCGTATGGTTTCACCATCACATCTCTGTAAAACGACCACCTTGCCATGGGCAGCACCGAAGCATGCAACAGCCATTTCCCTTTTCCCCACACCCAGTTGTAGGCATACCCTACACCCATCAGCAAATTATGCGACAACACATGGAACGTGTCGATATGGAATCGGTTTGTAAATGGCAACTGCAAAAAGAAAGCGCTGTCATACCCCGTGTAGGTGGCCAGATACGACATGCCCGCAATCAGGCTCCCGGCACTTTTCGTCTGCCACGATGTCTGGCTCAGCGCCGATGCATACGAGAATTTCTTGTTGTTGAACACATAGTAAGTATTCAGGTCCAGCAACACTAGTTCCGGCCCCGTCAATCCGGGATGCTTCCCCATCGAGGGCGAGGGCAAATCATTCGTCATCCACTCTATCGTGCTGTGCATATTAGTCTGGTTGTCTATCTTCAAGTCGAAACCAAACGCCCTTCCATACGATGAGAACTCAAAATAGAACTCCGACCCGTTACTCAACTTCGGCCCGAACGATAAACCCCATCCGCGGTAGTAACCCCCTACACCCATCCGGCTCGACAATCCTGTGGTATTTACTATTCTGCAATAATCGTCGTTCACCATATTGGGCAGGTACATCATCTGTCCGGTAATCGACATTTTGGTCTCCACATCCACCAGCCACGGGTGCTTCGGGTATGTCACATATCCCGGATCATATCCCGCCACCTGTGCCCTGGCACGCCAGCTACTGAATTTTTTCCAAAGCCTCACCACAAACGGCGGCTTTTTTTCTTTCCCTTTCATTCTTGCCATAATCGAGTCACCTATCTCCCCTTTTTGATTTATCATTTGGGCCGACAGCGGGTCTTTCTCCACCTGCCCATAGGCGGAAACACTGGCAAACAAACTTAACAACAGTATAATATATCTAATTTTCTTTCCCTTCATAGATTTACAAAAATACATTTTTTTCTTCTATTATGCATTTCTCTCCACTCAATTCACAAAAAAAGTGTATTTTTGCATTTTAAAAATAAAATAATAAACTTATCAATATGACGTACAAAACACTACTCACCACCATTTTCCTTGTTGCCACGGCTCTTCCCGCTGTTGCACAGCACAAAACCGTACTCTACGACAGCACCTCTGTTGTCATGGAAGAGTCCGGATTGAGCCATGTCATCAACCACCAACGCATCCGTGCCAACGACTATGCCGGTTGCAGCAGTCTTGCCACCATCAAAATCGACTACGACCCGCTCTCGGCCTATGTCGAATTCCAACAAGTATTGCTCCACCACCCCGACGGCACTTCCGAGGATGTCCTGCTCCGTGTATACGACTACGTGGCTCCGGCTCGCCTCATATACTGGGGTGCCAGCCAGAAAATGGTCCAAATAGGCCATATCGACCCTGGCGATGAAATAGAATTCGTCACCTACCGCAAAGGTTTCACCTATGCCCTCCTCGCCGACAACGACGACGACAGCAAATACATACCTCCCATGCGCGGACACTTCTACGACATTGTCCCCTTCTGGTCCAACGACCCCGTCAACCAGAAAGTCTACCGCGTCAGCGTGCTCACCGCCAAAAACCTCCGTTTCGAACTCTACAACTGCCCCGCCGACAGCCCTGTCCACATCGACAGCACCGTCGACAACGACCGCACCATCTACACCTTCACCAAGAACTACATCACTCCCCTCAAACGCGAACCCCGCGCCCTCGCCAACAACGACATCCAGTGCAAACTCCTTCTCAGCACCAGCCCCAACTGGCAGGCCAAGTCCATTTGGTTCTATGGTGTCAACGAGGACTACGGCTCCTTTGTGCCCACCCCCGAGGTGCAGGCCAAAGTCAACGAGCTGCTCCTCCCCGCACAGTCTGAACACGATTCCATTGCCATTCTCACCCACTGGGTGGCCGACAATATCCGCTATGCCGGCATCAGCATGGGCCCCGGCGAAGGCTTCACCCTCCACAACGCCCAGATGAACTTCACCGACCGCTGCGGTGTCTGCAAGGACAAGGCCGGTATGCTCGTCACCATGCTCCGTGCCGCCGGCTTCAAGGCCTATGCCGCCATGACCATGGCCCACGAGCGCATCGACCGCATCCCCGCCGACCAGTTCAACCACAGCGTCTGCGCTGTGCAGCACCGCGACGGCTCGTTCGAAATGCTCGACCCCACTTGGGTGCCCAACGTGCGCGAACTCTGGTCCAGCGCCGAACAACAGCAAGGCTACCTCATTGGTCTGCCCGATGGTGCCGACCTCCAATACACTCCCCTCTCCGCTCCCGAAAACCACTACATCCGCATCAACGCCGAAAGCTTCCTCGACCAATTCGGCACCCTCTCCTCCACCCTCACCATCACTGCCGAAGGCCAGAGCGACCGCGCCGTACGCTCTGTGTTCAACTGCCGCACCGCCGAGTGGAACCGCAATCTAGAAGTCGAACTGCTCAAAATAGCCCCTCAGGCCCACATCGAGAAAATCACCCACACCAGCAACGACCAATACCTCAAACAACCCGTCACCATCACCTACCGGGTCACCATTCCTAAATTCGCCACCGTCGACAAGAACACCCTCATCTTCATACCTCTCTCTGCCCGCAACTTCTACAAGAACGCCATGTCGCACCTCTTCTTCAACACCTCCGAGGCCACCCGCACCCAACCCTTCGCCGATGCCTGCTCACGTCTGGTCGAAATCAAGGAAACCATCACCCTCCCCGACCAATACAAAAAACTCCATTTCCCCTTTGTCAACGGTGTGGCCGACCCCGCCGCCAGCTTCGGCTGCCAATACTGGATGGAAGGCAACAAACTCACCTTTGCCGAAAGCGCTCTCTTTGGCAAACGCGTCTACAACGCCTCCGACTGGCCCAGCTTCCGCCAAACCGTTGCCAACCAGCAACTCCTGGCCACCACTCCCGTCATCCTCACCAAATAAACACCCATCCAGTAACATAACATTGTATTAACACTTGTCATACAACCACAAATCAGCATAACAAATGAAAAAAGCAATCCTCACATCGATAACCCTCCTGATGGCCTTCGCCGCCATCGCCCAGAGCCCCGACGCCGAATATAACCTCATACGTCGCAGCTACCGCGTCAACAACGACGGCTCTATGGACATCCGCTTCCGCAAGGAAATCACCCTCCTGCGCAACCGTGCCATCACCGCCTATGCCGACAAAGGCGAAACCTTCATCACCTACAACCCCGCCTTCGAAAGCCTCACCATCAACGAGTGCTACACCATCGATGCCAAAGGCCAGAAAGTAGTCACTCCGCAAAACGCCTTCGTCCTCCAGCTGCCCGGCGAATGCACCGACTGCGGCCGCCTCAACGACATTCGCGAAATGGCCATTGTCCATACCGGCCTGGAATACAACTGCACCATCGTGCTCGACTACACCCTCCATCGCAACACCACCCTCCTCGCCGAACGCTTCAACCTCAACCAGGACTGCCCCGTCAAACGCTACGAAATACGCTATGCCGACGGCCACACCGACCTCTTCACCAACCTGCCCCAAACCATCAACGAACCCTACATGGTGGCACCCAAAGGCTATGACGTGGAATTCCAGCTGGGCAACCGCCCCGTCTTCACCGCCGAAACCACCCTCCCCGCCGCCGCACCCCTGATCAACAGCCTCCGCAAGGACAACGATAAAGACTTTGTGGCCGCCATCCGCGACTGGGTGGTCGACTACGTGCACCTCAACAATATAGACCTCGCACGCGTCAACTACGCCATCACTCCCGCCGCCGAAGTCTTTGCCTCCAACTGCGGCACCTACCTCGACAAGACTGGCCTCCTCGCCGCCATGCTCAACCAAGCCGGCTTCTCCGCCTCCATTGTCGACAACTCACTCAATGTCTTCGGCGACCGCCCCCTCGAAGTGGAAGTCACCATCCTCGGACAGAAATACCTCCTCTCCGCCACTCAGAAAACCCCCATACTCACCCAGAACGAGAAAGCCGATGCCCAGGCCGTAGCCTCCTCGCCCGTCTACATCGACCGCTCCCTCGAATGGAAACCCGACACCATTGTTGACGGCTATGCCCGCATCACCCTGCCCGACGAACCCCGCGGACTGAAAATCAACCCCTCGCTCCTCTCCTCCAAGCGTCTCACCGACCTCCAGGCCAGCAACGCCAGCGAGTTCTACCACTACTCACTCGAACTCCCCAAAGGTGTCAAACTGATTGGCGGCGATGTCAACATCGAATACACCAAGCCCAACATCGGCAGCCTCAGCATCATCATCAAGCAGAAAGGCAAACGCATTCTCATCACCCGCAGCCTCCGCCTCCGCAAAGCGGTCATCTCCAAGTCGGAATACAACGACTTCCGCCAAATGATGGTCGACTGGAACAGCCATAAAGAACTCCTCTTCACACTATGAACGGAGTGATATGGGCACTCATCTGTGCCGCCCTCTGGACCATAGGGATGCTCTATTTTGACTACCGTAAAAAGAAGAAATAACCCCCTCGCCCCATCCGGCCCCAACCACCCTCAGTGGCCACCGCCCGATGGGGCTTTTCTTTTATCCATTCCCTCCCCTTCCACCGACACGGTCGCCCCACCACTCCGACCAATCAATATCCCCTCTCCCGGGCCAACCCCTTCACTTCCCATTTTCTTTCCTTTTCATTCCTTTTCTTTTCTCGGGTCTTCTATATAATCACCTCGAAGAGGTGAGACTATTAATAACGTTGCGGAAGTCGAGAGCAGAGCCGAACTTGTTCGAACTATGCCGAGATATAGCAACGTCTCGAAGAAACACGGTACAAGCCGTTAGGCGCAGTGCCGTGACAATCAACACATATAGTAAAGCGTCCCGAAGGGAAGGGACGTGACATTGAAAACAATCCGATAGAACCCACCTTCCACTATTATTCCCATTTCTTCCACTCCCCACACCTCTATCCCACCCTGCCGGCAACAACCCCCTTTCCCGTCCCGCCGGTGCCACAACAACCCACAAACCTCCTGCATCACTTCCGCAACCGTCATTTCGAATCACTCCATTCCATGCATTTCCCATCCGTTTTCCCTCCCACTCCTTTGCAACTCTATTCCCTCTCCACCATCCCCTAATTACATCTTTAATCGTTAATCACCCTACAGGTTAAGAGAAACTTACTAAGAGGTGAATAATGGCTTAAGAGATAACGAAGGCGGAGATAAAGGCAAGGGGTCGGAGGGAAAAAATGTGTTTTCCTGAAATCGCTTGACAGACAAAGGCAATGGGTCGGGAAACAAAAAACGATAGGCTCTAGTTTAAAACAAGATTGTTTTTTTTATAGCATCGAAGAGGCTGAATATCAATAACACCGTACAAGCAATAAACGGTGTCGCGACCGAATGGGAGCAACATCGTATATTGCGCAGAGCGGTGATATTCATATCTCACCCCTTCGGGGTGAGACATAGAAGTCCCCTTAATTACTGAAAAGAATCTGTACATACCGCCCGATGGGAGTAAAAACACTGGGCAGAATGGGTTGAGGCCATTCTGCCCAGTGTGAGAGTGTGGAAAGGGGATGGCGGGATAAATGCGATGAGTGTCGCCGCCCCCTGTTGCCATGTATGAAAGTCCCTTAGGCCATGTGGAGGCCTAGGGGGGGTAGAACGGAGAGATTAGAAATGGTAGTTGAAACCGAGGCGGAAGAGGTTGAGATGGTCGGCCAATGACTCAGCATTGAAGCTGGCGACACATCTGAAGTCACTGCGAGTGCCCTTGCTTTCGTTGGTGACACCGGCAACGGTGTTCTTGTAGTGGTCAGTTTCGCTGGTATAAGCAATGCCTAAGAGGTCGATGTAGAGGTCGGCCGAGAAATGATTGCTGAAGCGATAGTTGACGCCGGGAACAACAGTGATGGCAAAAATGGTCGTGGTGGTATTGCCTAGAATAGTAGTATCGCGTTTATTTATGATTCCGGCCACTTCGGTGTTGTAATAATGGTGCTTGCCTTTGGGAGAGTACGTAAAGGCAATTTGAGCCTCAGCGAAGCAGGAGAGCCTGTTGAAAGTCAAAAAAGTGTAGCGGAAGTAGGGAGCAAAGAAGAAGCTGTTGGTAGTGTATTTATACCAGCCTTGGAAATCCTTGTTGGTGCGATAAAAAGTGAGGAAATCCTCATAGTCTTTTGCCACTCGGGTAGTGAATCCAAGAACAACACCTACATGCATCTGCTCGTTCAGGTTATAGCCGAATTTGGGGGCAATAGTGAAGTTGGTATGCACATTGCTGGGCTGATGATAGTCGGTGGTTGTGTTGCCAGCGGTGTTGGAATACCAGTCATTGCCACCATTGGTGTTGAAGCCAATCTGTCCACCAATGACAAACTGTGCATTAGCAGCAAAAGCGAAAGCTGCAAACATGATAGTCAATACGATTCTTTTCATTGTGTAATAATTTAAGGGTTAATAAATCTATGTTTTATTTTGCAAAGATACATATTATTTATGGAATGGAGTGTTTTTTTTATAAAATTGTCTAAAAAAATAGGATGAATGTTTGGCGGACGGTGCCTGTATGGCAGTACCATTCGTGGCAGACGGTCATACGTATCCAGGTGTTCTACTGGTATTATGCGATTGGTATTATGCGATAGTACGTATCGGAAAACCAATACTAAAAGTGGAATGGATTTATGTGCTGGCTCCGCCAGCGGTATATAAAAAAAGGAGGCACCGCTTGTGTGCCTCCTTGGTATGTGAAATGGGTGTGTGATGGCAGTTTAGAAGTAAAGGTCGCGTTCGCCTTCGCCTATTTTGCAGAGGTTGCCCTCGACGCGCTTTTTGAGTTCTTCCTTGCTGAAAGTCTGGGTGAGCTTATTGAGGAGGGCGAGGCCTTTGGCCTTGGTTTCGGGGCTGGCGTAGTCCTCGAGGTATTCGCGGAAGGTGAACATGGCGTTGGGTTTGCAGAACTCTTTGATGAGGCCGGGCTTGGCGAGGTCCATGAAGTCGGCACCCACACGGCCTTTGCGGTAGCAGCCGGTGCAGAAGCTGGGGATGTAGCCGCCGTCGATCATCATGCTGATGACCTCGTCGAGCGAGCGGTGGTCGCCGAGGGTGAACTGGGCGCCGGTTTTCTGGTGGTCGCTCTGGTCCATACTGCCTTCACCAGCGTCGTAGCCGCCGGGGTTGGTTTCTGAAGCGGCACTGATTTGGCTGGCACCGTATTTGACCAGCTGGTCGCGCATGGCGGGGCGCTCGCGGGTGGAGATGATGATGCCGGTGTAGGGCATGGCGATGCGGATGATGGCCACAATCTTCATGAAGTCTTTGTCGTTGACGGGATGGGGCAGGTTTTCGGGCAAGGAGAAGGGAGTGCCTTCGGCGGGCTCGATGCGGGGGAAGCTGACGGTGTGGGGGCCGCAACCATAGTCTTCCTCAAGGTGGCGGGCATGCTCCATCATGGCAAGGATTTCGAAGCGGTAGTCGGTGAGGCCGAAGAGGACACCGATGCCCACATCGTTGATGCCACCTTCCTGAGCACGGTCCATGCAGGTGAGGCGGTAGAGGTAGTCGCCTTTTGGGGTGCCAGAGGGGTGGAATTTGGCATATTCCACGGGGTCGTAGGTTTCTTGGAAGCAGACATAGGTGCCGATGCGTTCGGCTTTGAGCTTGGCGAAGTCCTCCACGCTCATGGGAGCCAGTTCGACGTTGATGCGGCGGATGGTGCTGCCTTTCTCGTCCTTGGCGGCATAGCAGCGACGGATGGCCTCGACCATGTAGTTGGCATCGTTGCGGGGGCTCTCGCCACAGATGAGGAGGGCGCGTTTGTGGCCCATGCGCAGGAGGTGGAGAGTTTCCTGCTCAATCTCGTCCATGGTGAGGACTTTGCGGCGCAATTGCTTATTGTCGCGACGGAATCCGCAATAGACGCAGTTGTTGACACAGGCGTTGCCCGTGTAAATGGGGGCAAAGAGCACAAGGCGTTTGCCGTAGATTTCGTCCTTGCAGTACTCGGCAGTGTCGAGAATCTTCTGGATGTCGGCTTGGTCCTCGACGCAGAGCAGTTTGGCTACGTCCTGCAGGTTGAGTCCTTTCAGTTTGCGGGCTTTGTTGAGGATATCGTTCAGTTCCGACTGGGTGGGAACATTGTTTTGCAACAGTCCGTACAACTTATCGCGGTCGATGAAATTTTGGTTTCTCATAAACAAAAAATATAAAGATTAATAACTATCGTTGTTGAAAAAGAGCCGTAAGCCACCGGAACGGCTAAGAGGCGCTGGTGAGCACGGCTTTGGACTGAACGCCGCCCAGACGGCCCAGACGGCCGGTGAGGGCATTGATGCGGTCGGGGTTGCCTTCGACGATGAGGGAAATGACCGCCACATTGCGGTCGTGGAAAGGAAGTCCCTGCCGACAGAGCACTATGTCGGCGAATTCCGAGATTACAGAATTGATTTCAGAGGATCTTTCACGATCCAGTATGAGCAGTGTTACTGTTCCTATTCTCTTCTCCATCAGGTGTTAGGCTTTTGGGTTAGACGAATGTTTTACTATCAAATGTCGATGCAAATGTACAACTATTTTCCGAATAACAAAGATTTTTTTATACATGTCGCAAAAAAAGCGTATATTTGCAAACTCAAAAAAAATAAAACAAGCACCCTATGTACAACTATATTAAAATAGAAGAGAAGAACGCAATAGCGATACTTACAATTTCGGCACCAAAGAGCCTCAACGCCCTCAACACAACGATCCTGAACGAGATGGACGACTACCTGACCCATTTCGACTGCAACCGTTACCGCTGCCTAATCATTACGGGCGACGGCGAGAAGAGTTTTGTGGCAGGGGCCGACATCAGCGAGATGGCCAACCTCAATGTGCCACAGGGTCAGACATTCGGCAACCGTGGGGCGATGGTGTTCCGGAAGATAGAGACGCTGCATGTGCCCGTGATTGCCGCGGTGAACGGTTTTGCCCTGGGCGGAGGGTGCGAGTTGGCGATGGCGTGCGACATACGCATTTGTTCGGAGAATGCACGTTTTGGACAGCCCGAAGTGGGGCTGGGTATCATACCGGGATTCAGCGGCACTGTGCGGCTTGCACGGCTGGTGGGTATGGGAATGGCAAAGCAACTTATATATACCGGCAAGCCTATCAAATCGGATGAAGCCCTGCGCATCGGATTGGTGAACGCCGTGGTGCCACAGCCGGAACTGATGGACAAGGCAATGGAGATAGCAAACCAGATAGCCGCCAACGCACCGCTGGCTGTGAAGGCCGCCAAACTGTGTATCAACTCCGAATATGATATGGACGTGGATGAGGCTATTCTGTACGAGAACGGCATATTCGGTAAATGCTTTGCCACCGAGGACCAGAAGAACGGCATGAAGGCATTCCTGAACAAGGAGAAGGTGACTTTCGAGGGGAAATAAACAAGCATTCAACAAAAACAAAACTATAAAATACATTCAAAGATGAAAATTTGTGTTATTGGAACCGGCACCATGGCCAAAGGCATTGTGAAAGCCTTTGCAGCCAAAATGCCTATCGTAATGAAAAGCAGAACCCAGTGCAGCCTTGACAAGGCTATGGGTTCTATCGCCAAATCGTATGCCAAACTGGTGGAAAAAGGCAAGATGACCCAGGAGGCCGTCGACGCCCTGTTGGCCAACATCAGCACCACCACCGACTATGCCACCTTCGCCGATGCAGACCTCGTGATTGAGGCCGCCGTGGAGGAGATGCAGCTGAAGAAAGATGTGTTCACCGAGTTGGACAAAATCTGCAAGCCCGAAACCATCTTCGCCACTAACTCATCGTCGTTGAGCATCACCGAGATTGCAGCCTGTACCCAGCGTCCCGCTCAGTTTATCGGCATGCACTTCTTCAACCCCGCCGACCGCATGGCATTGGTGGAGGTGATTCGCGGTCAACTGACCAGCGACGAGGTATGCAAGTGCGTTGTCGACCTGGCCACCTCTATCGGCAAACAGCCCGTCGAGGTGAAAGAGGCTCCCGGCTTTGTGGTGAACCGCATCCTGATCCCGATGATTAACGAGGCAGTGGGTATCCTGGCCGACGGCATCGCAACCGCCGAAGATATCGACAAGTGCATGATGCTGGGTGCCAACCACCCCATGGGACCCCTTGCATTGGCTGACCTCATCGGCAACGATGTGAATCTGGCCATCATGGAAGTTCTTTATAAGGAATTTGGCGATCCCAAATACCGCCCCCATCCCCTGCTGCGCAAGATGGTGCGTGCCGGCCTGCTTGGCCGCAAAACCGGCGAGGGCTTCTACAAATATTGATTGTAGCACCCTACCTAAACAACGACAGGAGGAAGACCCGCAGGTTTTCCTCCTGTCTGTTTTATCCCAAATTATTACTGTCCGCTAAAAATTAGAGCATATAAAAAAAATAGGGCTGGCATGTAAGTCATGTCAGCCCATTTGATTATCTTTGCAGTCGCCAAACATAAAACAAGGATAATCGTGGGCAAAAGTACACATTTTTTCGGACATACGGTGTATGGGCAGCTGATAAAATCGCTCGACTGTGCCAAAATCACAGAAATGAGCCGCAAAAACGGCGGCGAGAAATACGTGAAGAGCTTTGACGGGTACACACATCTTCTCTCAATGCTCTTCGCGGTGATCATGCGTTTTGACTCCCTCCGTGAGATAGAGGCAGCCATGACTGCCGAGGTCAGGAAGTTGCGCCACATAGGCATTGAAAAAGTGCCCAAACGCAGCACACTCTCGGATGCAAACTCCAGGCGATCGGAGAAGTTCTTCGAGGAGGTGTACAGGGACCTATATGAGCAGAACAAGGGCAGACTTTCATTAACCTCTATACTGAAGATGTGTTGGAAGAATAGTGAACTGTAAGCGGAGTTGGAGCCAAAATAAGTCATTTGGCCGACGTATATAATCTTTCTCGATTATTCAGGTCTCTTTATCCCAAATTGAACATTCGTATAGTAAAAAGCACAATACACACGTTGCTAGAAGCAGGTAATCAATATACCATATTGTAGTTTTTATAATGGCAGTCATTAGAAAAATGACATCATAAAGCAGTGTATTCTTGTGTAATAGTCCATTTGCATCATATCTAATGACCGATTGGGGTTACTGAAAGGGAGGAACAGTCTGACCTACACAAAAAAACTCCCGCACCAGAAGTGATGCGGGAGTAGAGATTATTTAAATCTCAACTAGTGTCTTATTCAACGATGGTGTTCCAGTTGTGGACATCTTCGTATTCGCCCAGCTGGATGGCACGCAGACGCTCATAAAGCTTCTTGCTCCAAGGACCGGGTTCTTTGCCAAAGTTATAGCTCTTGCCAGTCTCGGGATCGTCGAGACGTTCGATGGGGCTGATGACAGCAGCAGTGCCGCAAGCACCGGCTTCCTGGAACTCGGCAAGTTCATCAACAGCGATGGGGCGACGTTCCACCTTCATGCCCATATCCTCGGCCAACTGCATGAGGCTCTTGTTGGTGATGGAGGGCAGGATGGAAGTGCTCTTGGGAGTGATATAGGTGTCGTTCTTGATGCCGAAGAAGTTGGCTGCACCGGCTTCGTCAACATATTTCTTTTCTTTAGCGTCGAGATAGAACTCGCAAGCATACTGACCACCATGGCAGGCTTCGACATGGGCGCGGAGGGAAGCGGCATAGTTGCCACCCACCTTGAAGACACCGGTGCCGAGGGGAGCGGAACGGTCATATTTGCGGGTAATGACATAGGGGTTGGCCTTGAAACCGCCCTTGAAATAGGGACCTACAGGAGTGACGAAAATGAGGAAGAGGTATTCGTCGGCAGGTTTAACACCAACGGTAATACCGGTGCCGATGAGCAGAGGACGGAGGTAGAGGCTGGCGCCAGTGCCATAAGGAGGAATGAAACGCTCGTTGAGCTTGATGACCTTCTTGCACATCTCGACGAATTTCTCAGTGGAGAGTTCGGGCATCATGATGCCACGGCAGGTGCTCTGCAGGCGCTCGGCATTGGCTTCGGGACGGAACATACGGATTTTGCCATCCTTGCAGCGGTAAGCTTTCAAACCTTCAAAAGCCTCCTGACCATAGTGGAGACTGGAGGCAGCCATGTGTATGGGGAGATACTCTTCGGAAGAGATTTCAATTTCGCCCCACTGACCATTGCGATACCAGCAACGGACGTTATAATCGGTTTTCAAGTAACCAAAAGGGAGGTTTTGCCAATCAATATTCATAGTACTAATTATATTTGATGTTTGATATTAAATTGTTTGATATTTCAAAAGATTAAAGTTTAAAATCTATCCTGTCACCCTATTGCGCAACTGCGATAACTTTAAACTTTAAGCTAAAAAAAGTGGTCCCACTTGGGCTCGAACCAAGGACCCACTGATTATGAGTCAGTTGCTCTAACCGACTGAGCTATGGGACCAGATCTCATACTTTCGAAATCGGCTGCAAAGATACACATTTTTTTTCATTCACCAAGAAAAAAAACTTTTTTCACCTAGATGGGTGATGATTAAAGCACAGAAGATAAAATCAAGTGTAGGTAGAAATAGCATAATATAAAATATTGTAATCAAGAGAATAACAATAATTATTAGTATCACAATGGAATCGGAAAAACGGTTAATTGGATGGTTGATAAATCGGCAAAGAAACAACATGCCAACAATAGTGGGAAACGGTCTCACTCAATATGAAAAAAGGTATTTTCGAAGTTAATGAGAGAATTGTAATCTATGGTTAGGAAGTAAAACACTGGATGAAAACAACTTAAAACCAAGAAATAACTTCATAGGTAAGTACGGGAGAAAAAGAGTAGAGTTACTTCAGGGAAAAAGGCACAAAAAGGGAAATTTAGTTTGTTCGGAAGTCCAAAGAAAACTAGTATGGAACGAAACAAGTGCATTCCAAAATGGTGGAAAAAAGTCCATTGAGAGAAAAATGTGTAATGTATCAAAAAAAATTAGTATTTTTGCAGTTTTGAAAAACAGATATCAGAATGGGTAGAATTCTTGCAATTGACTATGGTATAAAGCGTACAGGGATTGCTGTGAGTGATCCGGAGCGTATAATAGCGACAGGACTGACCACTGTTGCCACACCTACGTTGATGCAATTTTTGAAAGAGTACTGCCAGAAAGAGCCCGTAGACATCTTTGTGGTAGGGCAACCCAAACACATGGACAACACCCCGTCGCAGTCGTCCAAAATCATAGAGCCATTTGTTCAGCAGCTGGCCCAGACCTTCCCCGAAAAAGAAATAGCCCGTATCGATGAGCGCTTTACCTCGAAGATGGCGTTTCAGGCAATGATAGATGGTGGGCTGAAAAAGAAACAACGTCAGGACAAAGGAATGGTGGACCAAGTGAGTGCGACCATTATGCTGCAGGACTATATGCGAACGCTGCAATGATATCGAAAAACCACATCAGAGAAACAATATAAACGACATATAACAGAAATGATTTATCCAATTATCGGCTTAGGCCATCCCACACTGCGCAAAATAGCAAAACCTATAGATAAGGATTATCCAGAACTGGAAAAATTGATAGCGGACATGTATGAGACCATGTATGCCGCCGACGGTGTGGGACTTGCAGCCCCCCAAATAGACCTCTCCATACGCTTGGTGGTGATTGGGTTCCGTCCTTACGACGAGAAAACCGACACCTATGGTCCCGTGGCAGAACAGCACACCCTGATTAATCCTGAAATACTGGAATATATAGGTGAGAAAGAGTATTTCAACGAAGGATGCCTTAGTATTCCCGACATCCATGAAGATGTGTTGAGAACCGAAGGAATCGTGATGCGTTGGTATGACGAAAACTGGCAGATGCACGAAGAGGAAATACACGGAATGTTTGCCCGCGTGGCCCAACATGAATATGACCACCTGGAAGGGAAAGTGTTTACCGACCACCTCAGCACCCTGCGCAAAACCATGCTCAAACGTAAGTTAAACGATGTGATTAGCGGGAAGGTGCGCACCTCTTACAGAATGAAAAGGAAATAAAGTCCATCTTGAAGAAAATATATTTTATATTCAATAAATCAACTAATTGAACAAACAACATCAATCATGAAGAATCTACAAAAGTATGCTTTGATATTCGTTGCGGCTGCCATGTTGGTTGCCTGTGGTCCCAGCAGGGAAGAACGAGTGGAACAAATAGAGGACTTCGAGGACTCGCTTTTCGAATTGGCCATTGCCGCTGACCCAACAACTGCCGATGAATTGACCGCGTTGTACGAATCGTTTGCATCCAAATATCCAGACGACCCGCTCACGCCCCAGTACCTAATGAAAGCCGCCGATGTGCAGAGCAATGTGCTTCACACCGAGAGAGCCATACAATTGTATGATCAGGTAATCAACAACTACCCGGATTTTCAGGCCATTCCCGACTGCTATATGCTGAAAGGTCATACATACGAATTGAACAGTCAATACGAGGAAGCCCGCGAGGCTTACCAAATATTTGTGGACAAATTTCCCGACCACTACATGGCTGACCAAATCCGCATCACCATTCCGCGCGTGGGCATGAGCAACGAAGAGATGCTGGCCGATATTCTAGCCCACGCTAACGATACAATAATAGCCCAATCAGCCCCGGTTAAGTGAGCGATATTATCAACATACTACCCGACAGTGTGGCCAACCAAATTGCTGCAGGCGAGGTGGTTGACCGCCCGGCTTCGGCTGTGAAAGAGTTGCTCGAAAATGCCATGGACGCTGGAGCGACCAAAATACAGCTGATAGTGAAAGATGCAGGGAGGTCGTTGATACAAGTAATTGATAACGGATGTGGCATGAGCGACAGCGATGCCCGTCTGTGTTTTGAACGCCACGCCACATCGAAGATTCATAAGGCCGATGACCTGTATGCAATCCATACGATGGGGTTCCGAGGCGAAGCCCTAGCATCGATAGCCGCCATCGCCCAGGTGGAACTAAAAAGCAGAATGCACGACAGCGAATTGGGCACCCAAGTGATAATAGAGGGCAGCGACGTGAAAGAGCAGACACCCTGTGCCTGTCCTTTTGGAACATCGATAGCTGTAAAGAATCTATTCTACAATGTGCCTGCTAGAAGGAACTTCCTAAAAAAGGATAGTATCGAGTTGAGCCATATCGAGGAAATATTCAAACGAATAGCTCTAATAAACTGCGATATAGACTTTTCATTCTACAGCAACGGCAGGATTCTATACGACCTGCACGGTGGCAATTTTGCAGAACGGATAAGCCAAGTGTTCGGCGAAAGCTATAGGGAACGGTTCTATCCAGTGAACGAGTCTACCGATATAGTAAAAATCTCCGGGTATGTTTCAAAGCCTGAGTTTTCCCGCAAAAGCCGTGGCGAACAATACCTGTTTGTGAACCACCGATTCATAAAACACCCTGCCCTCAGTGTGGCCATCGAGAAAGCTTATACAGACATAATCCCTGAGCACTACTACCCTACTTATTTCATGCGTCTGGAGGTAGATCCCAGCCGTATCGATGTGAACATTCACCCCACCAAGACCGAGGTGAAGTTTATCGATGAAAGTGCCCTTTTCGCCATACTAAGGGCTGCCACAAAGAAAGCATTGGGACAATTCAGTCTGGGCAACGAGCTGCTGTTCAATCCCATTCAGGAAGTGGACGTTCCTCCAGCTCCCAAAGGATACGTACCACCTCAACCACAGGTGCATTACAACCCAGACTACAATCCTTTCGAGATGAACGGCAAAGCAAAAACAGGCGGTACGACTACTTCAAAAGGCGTAACGGGCAGTTGTTTTCAGCCAACCGAACATCGTGAACCCGTTTCGTCGAAATGGACTTCATTTTTCGACATTGAAAAAGAAAAAACACCACCTCCCAATCCCGTTTTGAAGATGGATTCCGGGGACGAGAATGGCATCGACGACAAACGCGAGCAAGTGGTGCACAATCCTTGTATTCAGATAAAGAACAGCTTTATTGTCAGTTCAATGCCATCCGGCCTGCTGATAGTGGACCAACAGGCAGCACACGAACGGATACTCTTTGAGCGTTTCAATAGTGCCAGCGAACAAGTAGCTGCACAACATTTACTATTTCCTATCAACTGCCAATTCTCTCCCGCCGATGCTGACATTTTCAACGAACTTTGCAGCGACTTGAAAGGTTACGGATTCGAAATAGGCTCGATAGGCCAGACCACTTTTGTGGTCACTGCCACCCCCCCCGATGTGAAAGAAAGCGAACTGCAACAATTATTTGACAAAATGATTTCTGACTACAAAGGCTCCATGTTGCAGAAGTTTTCAGACAGAAAACAATGTTTATGCCGTTCTTTGGCCCGGCAGATGGCGGTGAAAAGCAATACTGTGCTCCAACAGACAGAAATGCAACAGATAATGGCAGACCTTTTTTGTTGCCAAGTGCCGCAAATCAGTCCTTCCGGCAAGAAAACCATGGCCATTGTACCACCTGAGAAAATCCTAAATATCCAATAGTGTTTTATTTACAAATACCGAGAACTAATTTCTAATTAATAACAGAAAAGACATGTCAGAATACGCTCCCCAAGGGTTCAGAATGTTACCTCCCGTGGTGAAGAACCTGATTATAATCAACTTCATAGTGTTCCTCGCCACAATGGTGCTAGAGAAATACAACTACAATGGTATTACAACCATGTGCGCGCTGAATGCAACATGGACTAACCGTTTCCGTATATGGCAGTTGCTCACATACATGTTCATGCATGGCAGTTGGAGCCACATATTTTTCAACATGTTTGCCTTATGGATGTTCGGCTACGTATTGGAGAATTACTGGGGTTCGCGCAGGTTTCTCTTTTACTATCTGGTTTGTGGCATAGGAGCTGGTTTGTGCAATCTTATAGTTCCTGGTTGGACTATTACCGTGGGTGCTTCCGGTGCCGTGTATGGAATACTGCTTGCGTTCGGCATGATGTTTCCCAACGAACGCATTTACCTATACTTCATCATGCCCATCAAGGCCAAATGGTTTGTGATTGGTTATGCCGCTATCGAATTGCTGGACGGCTTGTTCATGACCTCCGACGGTATTGCTCACTTTGCGCACTTAGGCGGCATGCTGGTTGGTTTGATATTGATACTCTACTGGCGCAAACATCCCTTCTCCCGATTCTGAATGGCATCAATGCAAAAATGATAATAAAAGAGTGGGGATGCTGAACCGGATTCGGATGCATCCCCACTCTTTTTTTATTAATAGAGCAAATCCCTACTGAGGAATCTGCTGCGATAGGCAGTGGAAAGAGCCCAGCCCCCACACAATATCGGTGCTGTCGATTCCGATTATCTCCCTATCCGGGAAACAGGCTTCAAGTATATAGGCAGCCTCGTTATCGGAAAGACAACGATAGGTGGGAAAAATCACCTTGTCGTTGGCAATATAGAAATTGGCATAGCTTGCAGGCAACCGCTGGTTTTCATAAAAAACCATGTCTGGCATTGGCAATTCTACAATCGTGGGTTGCTTGCCATTGGCAAGTCGGCAGGAATTGAGTTTCTTGAGATTTTTCTGCAACACGTCATAGTTTTCATCCCAACTGTCTTCTTCCACAGCTGTAATTATCGTATCCTCGGAAATGAAACGGCTGAGATCGTCCACATGTCCGTCAGTATCATCGCCCATGATTCCATCTCCAAGCCAAATAATATTCTCCACACCATAATAGTCACGCAAATAGCCTTCTATCTGTTGCTGATTGAGGTGGGGATTGCGGTTCGGATTAAGCAGGCAGGAGGTTGTGGTAAGCAAATCCCCCACCCCATTCACATCAATACTGCCTCCCTCCATAACGATACCGGGCTCAAACAATTTAAGGTCGGGGTCGGACTGATGAAGGCAATTGTATATGTGCACAGGTATCTGGGTGTCCAATTCATAGGGATATTTTCCTCCCCAAGCATTGTGGTTCCAATTCACTATGGCATGTTGCCCTGGATTATCTCTATTAAGCAGATAGGCGGGACCATGGTCTCGGCACCAGGCATCGTTGGTCGGAAACAGGTGGAAGAAAATACGATTCATGTCGGTTCCCATCTCTTCGAGAGCCTGTGCCACATGTTGCCGCATAGCCTCGTCCTGAACGTTGATATGGACATCCTCGGCTTCTGCAAGTGTCTTAATGAAAATGTGATACGATGGGAATATAGTCTCTATCTTCCCCGGCCAGGAATCCTCGTTGTGGGGATAGCTGAGCCATGTTGCCTTATGTGTTGCCCACTCGGCAGGCATATAATAGTTCTGTTCCTTGGGAGTCATGACACATGTTTTTTAATCAAGATAACGTTTCAGTATTGGTTCGTATGAATCAATGCGGCGGTCACGGTAATAGGGCCAGTGACGGCGATAGTGGTCAGTCTGGTCTAAATCCAGCTCTTCAACATGGAGCACCTCGTCAAGATGAGGCGCCTGATAAAGCACACGGCCAAAGGCATTGGTGATGAAACTTCCGCCCCAAAACTGCATGCCACCTTCGCGGCCGGTACGGTTGACGCTGATAACGGGGACACCGTTGGCCACAGCATGACTGCGCTGTATGGTCTGCCATGCTTCATATTGTTCTCGGTTGTCGTCCTCATTTTGACGGACATCCCAGCCAATGGCGGTGGGGAAAAACAGCATTTGAGCACCCATCATGCTGGTAATGCGGGCTGCCTCCGGATACCACTGATCCCAGCAGATAAGCACTCCGAGTGTAGCGTATTTTGTTTTGAAGACCTTGTATCCCAGGTCACCCGGTGTGAAATAAAACTTCTCGTAATAGCCAGGGTCATCGGGAATATGCATTTTTCTATATTTCCCCAAATAGGTTCCGTCGGCATCAATCACAGCTGTGGTGTTGTGATACAATCCTTCGGCTCTTTTCTCGAACAAGGAACAAACCATAACAATGTTCAGCTCTTTGGCAAGTGCCATGAAATGCTGGCATGTAGGACCCTCGGGGATTGGTTCGGCCAATGCGAAGTTCTGATAGCGCTCTTCATCACAGAAATAAAGCGAAGCAAATAACTCCTGTAGACATACTATCTGTGCTCCTTGTGCGGCCAGTTCCCGCACTTTTTCGGTGTAGCGGTCAATATTCGCCTGTTTGTCGGCCGAACATGCCATTTGGGCAATACCTACTTTGACTTTCATTGTAATAAGTTTTTTTCGAGTTCGAATTGATTTTGCAAAGATACACTTTTTTTTTCGATTTGCAGCATTCCGACCAATTATTCTATCTTTTTCCCTCAAAAACGCATATCACCTACATGTATTAATACATATCACAAAACATATTATTCAGCGCTATTGCATTACACAACAAGCTTTCATCCAACTACTTCACATTTCACAGTATCGTCAAAAGCATCTTGTTCAAGTTTTTATTTCTTTAGTATACTGGCCACCACTGCACATATTAATGAACCCCACCCTATACGCAACAGAGTGGGGCCCAATGCATGGTAAACAGCGATACACTATTTACGAATTAGTTCTGTGGTGCCATGCGAATTTTGCAGGGTAACTGTAACGGAATGTGTGCTGCCATTGCGATAATATTTCACATCCACATGGTCACCAGGAGTATAACGGCCCAACTCTTCCATCATTTGGGCGAAGCTATTGACCTCGGCTCCAGCTATGGAAAGCAGCAAATCGCCCTCTTTCAATCCTGCCTTGTCGGCAGCACAACCCGAAACCACTCTTGCCACCAACACACCCTTCACTTCCTTCAAACCCAACTTTTCGGCCATGTCGGCATTCATCTCAACCACATTCACTCCCAAATAGCCGCGTTGCACATACCCGTATTTTTTCAAGTCGTTCACCACTTTCTGGGCTAAATTGGAAGGTATGGCAAAACTATAACCAGTATAGTATCCGTCGGCCGATGCGATAGCTGTCACAATACCTATCAGCTGTGCATTGGCATCCACCAGGGCACCGCCCGAATTGCCAGGGTTGACTGCGGCATCTGTTTGGATAAACGACTCGATAGGGCTCTCCATGCCACGGTTATTGTCAATAATGCCCATGTTGCGGGCCTTGGCGCTAATGATACCGGCCGTTACAGTGGAGGTTAGGTTAAAGGGGTTGCCAATGGCCAACACAGGTTGACCCACGCGGGCATTGTCCGAATTGCCAAAGGAAATGGATGTGAGACCTTTCAAGTCAACTTTCAGCAGTGCCAGATCGGTCGCGGGGTCGTTACCTATAAGTCGCGCCGACACCACTCTCTTGTCGTTGAGTGTCACACTGATTCGCTCGGCATCTTGAACCACATGGTTATTGGTAACAATATAGCCGTCATCCGAAATTATCACACCCGAACCATAGGCACTGTATTCCTGACGTTGCATACCCTGATTGATGATGAATCCGAAAAACGACTGATACAAGGGCGTAAGGCGGGTTTGAATGGTACGGATATGTACCACTCCATCAATGGTTTTTGAGGCTACATTACTGAAATCCGCATACATCGGTTTGGGAGTGTTATTCTCCACATACTGCTGGGTCTGCGCATGCTGACAGCCGCAAAACAAAATAGGCAATAACAAAAGAAGCTTTTTCATAGATGTCATTGTTTTAAAGATTACGATGTTTATTATTGTTAGATTTTGTATGCTTATGAAACAAAAATCGAGAAAAAATATTGTATGTTTAATATTTTTTGTACTTTTGCATTTTAGTGCTGCAACAATATGATTGCCGCATTTGTATTACTAATAGAATAATATTGTCATGAATATCATTATTGTAGGTACAGCTCATCCCTATCGAGGCGGACTAGCCGCTTTCAACGAACGTTTGGCCCTGCAATTCCAAAAAGAAGGCCACCACGTGGAGATGTACACTTTCACACTTCAATACCCCGGTTTCCTCTTCCCTGGCAAAACACAGTTCACCAACGACCCTGCCCCTGCCGGTCTTACCATAAGTCGCAAAATCAACTCTTGCAATCCATTCAACTGGATTAAAGTGGGCAATCAGATTCGTAATAAGAAGCCTGATATGGTTGTTTTCGCTTATTGGATGTCGTTCATGGCTCCCTGCTTCGGCACCATTGCCAAGCAAATACGCAAGAACCACAAAACTCGTTGCATCGGATTAATCCACAACATGATTCCTCACGAACCCAACGTTCTCGACAAGTACCTCCCCCCCTCTTTTGTCAAGCAGATGGACGGGTTCACCACACTCTCTCACGCAGTGATAAAAGACATTGATCAATTCGACAAACACAATAAACCCAAGAGCTGGGCTCCCCATCCCATCTACGACCACTATGGAGAATTGATTGACAAAATCGAAGCACGCAAACAACTGGGCCTTTCCGCCGATGGCAAGTATGTACTCTTCTTCGGCTTCATCCGCGACTACAAGGGTCTTGACCTGCTAATCGACGCATTTGGCGACCTCCGCCTCCAAGACATGGGTGTCCGCCTCTTGGTGGCAGGCGAATTCTACGGCGACCCCCAACCCTACCTCAACCGCATCCGCTCCCTCGACATCAGCGATATCGTCATTCTCCACAACGACTATATCCCCGACAACAAGGTGAATCTCTATTTCCGTGCCTGCGACATCGTGGCGCAGCCCTATAAAACCGCTACCCAAAGTGGCGTCACCCAAGTGGCTTTCCACTTCGAGTGCCCCATGCTGGTGACCAATGTTGGCGGACTTCCCGAAATAGTACCCGACGGAAAAATAGGCTATGTGGTCAATCCCGACGCACAGGACATCGCCGATGCCTTGGTACGCTATTATAAAGAGAACAAAGAAGAAGAGTTCACCGCTGGTGTACGGGAGGAGAAACTAAAATATGGCTGGGACCGCATGACGGCCGCCGTTCTAAACAGCTATTCGCAAATCAAGTAGACTGTCACACCTAATTCATCCGCACCCTCGGGTCTAGCAGGCCATATAGTATGTCTGTGAGGATGTTGATTATAATCAATAACACACAGATAAACAATATAGAGCCCATCACTACGGGAAAGTCATACTTGTCCAACCCGTCCACTATCACTATGCCCATCCCTTTCCAGTCAAACACATATTCCACAAACACCGCACCCGCCAGCAGTCCTGCCAGCCATCCCGAAGCCGAAGTAACTACAGGGTTCATGGCATTGCGCAATGCGTGATGGAATATCACCCTACGGCGGGATAGGCCTTTGGCTCGCGCTGTTCGTATATAGTCCTGCGACAACACTTCGAGCATGCTGTTCTTTGTCAACTGGGTAAGTGTGGCCAACGGACGTATGCCCAATGTCAAAGCTGGCAGTATGAGGTTTTTCAAATCCAAATATTCACCTGTGCCATAATCATCTATGGTAAACAAGTTTCCGAACATGTATAGATGTGTATAGTCCGCCAGCACGTATGCAAAAAACCACGCTATCAATATTGCTGCAAAGAACGATGGAAGCGACATGCCCAGCGTGGACAGCACCAACGTCAACCGGTCTATCCAACTGTCTTTATGCAATGCCGAAACAATGCCCAGCAACACTCCCAATATCAAGGCAAAGGTGAGCGAGACCACTGCAAGCAATGCCGTCTGCGGAAATGCCGCAGATATAATCTCCGACACCTTGCGCTTCGACTGGTAGCTGCGCCTCAAGTAAGGGGCTTTGGCCACCACCGATGTGCTCCCCACTTTCAAAAGCGTGGTGTATGGGGCGTACTTCTCCGAATCAAGGTAGAAGTAGTCATCTACATTCTCGTTGTTGTGAACCGAAATGGGCAACAGGTCGTTGAGATAGTTGAGATATTGTAGCGCGATAGGCTTGTCCCGTCCCAAATCGCGGTTTATTATCCTGATGCTCTCTTCGTCGGCCCGTTGGCCCAGCATCATGCGTGCCGGGTCGCCCGGCAGGATATTGAACAGGAAGAATACCAGTGTCACCACACCCAGCAACACCAGGATTCCATATAATAGCCTCTTTATTGTATATCTAAGCAACGCTACAGTTGTTATTATTTCATCTTCCGGGTGCTGTTCTGTGTTAGTGCAGTCCCCTCACCACCGATTTCTTCGCCACAAAATCTTTCAGATAGTATGGCTCAAAATAGGCCACATCCTCCACCTGTCCCTTTTTCAGTTTCTCCAAAGCCACGGTGAGCATACCAGTCGCCGAAATGGCGAAATCGCCAGCATAGCGTGCATTGGGATGACAGCCTAATATATCACGGGTTTTCGCAGCCCCGTCACCCACAAACACCACTTCTCCCCTATCCAGATAGCTGTCGTATATGCCCGGCTCAATTATGTCGGCACTCACGGCTTTCAGCTCTTCGGCATTCGGACCATAGATGGCGGTATAGCACTCCATGCGGCGGGCATCTATCATTGGGCACACCATCCCCCGATACTCTGGATGCATGGCATAATATTGTGCCGCCATCCCCTGAAGGGTAGGCACTGCCAGCAACGGCTTTCCCAATGCGTAGCACAATCCCTTAGCTGTGCTTACACCTATGCGCAACCCCGTGTAGCTTCCGGGACCGGACGACACACACACGGCATCCAGCTGCGACACCTTTTTCCCGCACTGCGCAAAAATCTGTTCTATGAAAGGCGACAGTTTCGACGAATGGGCATTGGGCTCTTCCGAATGCACTTCGGCCAGTATCTTGTTGTCATCGGCCAGCGCCACCGAGCACACAGCTGTGGCAGTTTCTATCAGCAGTATCAGCATTCTTTCGCTTGTTAGTATTGTTAGTCAACCATTTCCTTGTCGGTAGCTTCGGTGTATGCGCTATCGCATATCCACTTCCTCCACTCCGGGATGGCCTTTGGTGTCAAACACAAAGTCGCTTTCGTTGGCCTGTGCGTTTTTGAAGTTGCTTACTATAAACTCCCCTCTCGACGAATCATAGTTGTGCTGCTCCAGCTTTTTCAACACACCGGTCTTGGCATTGATAAACAGGCGTACTTTATGGTAGGAGTGGCTTTTCAGCGGCTGAAGGTCCACAATGGCGGTACCGTCTTCCTCTTCACGTATGAACTTGGCACGGTACGACTTGCTGTAGTTTGCCAGCAATCGTGCCGGATTGGTCAAATCGTCGTCCGAGTCTATCAAATTGGTCACAACCACCTCTTTGGCATTCTTATTATATTGCCACACCGATTTCCCGTCGCAATATATCTCCAGCGAGCCTGCCAACACCCTGTATTTGGGCGACTGGTACAGAATATCGGCCTTCTGGCGGAAAGTCTCCTTCTTGTTGCTGTCATAGTTCACCACTGTCACCGTGAACGACACCGAACCCGTCATCTTGGCTGCCGCCTTTTTGATTATCGAGTTCGCATTCTCGTCAACCGTACCGGTGGAAGTATGGGTAAGCTGTGCTTGGGTGCTCCAGCCAAACAGCATCACGGCCATCATGGCCAACAAATACTTTTTCATCTTACTTATCAAGAATTTGTTATTATTAGTGTCTCTTCATTAATGCAGGTCCAAACCAATGATGTGCATAAACTCCTCGCGTGTCTTGGGGTCGTTCATAAAGGCACCCGTAAAGTCACTCGTGGTGGTCACCGAGTTCTGTTTCTGCACGCCCCGCATCGACATGCACATGTGCTGTGCTTCAATCACTACCGCCACACCCAGCGGGTTGAGCACTTCCTGTATGCAGCTCTTAATCTGTTTGGTCAGCCTTTCCTGCACCTGCAGTCGGCGGGCATAGGCATCCACCACACGCGGTATCTTGCTCAGTCCCACAATGGTCCCATTGGGTATATACGCCACATGCGCCTTGCCCACAAAGGGCACCATGTGGTGCTCACAGAGCGAGTAGAGTTCAATGTCCTTCACCACAACCATCTGTTTGTAGTCCTCGTGAAACATGGCCGACCTCAGTATCTCTTTCGGGTCAAGGTCATAGCCATTAGTGAAGAACAGCATCGCCTTGGCAATGCGTTCCGGCGATTTCAACAAGCCCTCGCGCTCCGGATCCTCACCCAGCAGCCGCAGTATAGCCTTGTAGTGTCCGGCCATTTCACTAACACACTCTTCGTCGTATTTGTCTATTTTCTGGTATCCAAGTTCCATAGTCTTATTATTTTGTATTCATTAACGCAGAATTATTGATTAAAGTATATGTGTTTGCGTTTTTTTACTAATCGCAGTATTCAGAGGCATAGTCGGCATCCACACCTGCCAGTTTAATTAGGTAGGAATAAAATGTATCATACTTATGACCGGCCATGTTGGTATAGTTGGCCTTGAAGGTGTCGGCAGTGCGGCGTTCAATTACCCACATGGCACCGTCAGTCATTGGAATGTATCTGCATCTGGACATGTGGTCGAAGTCGAGTGCGGCAAAGATTCTCATCATTTTTTCATAATCGCTCTTACTCAGTTCACGCTTACCTTGAATAGGATTATATGTGGCGGACAGAGTATGTTCATCAACGGTGTAGTCGAGCTTGGTCCAATAGAGCATTGCTCTGTTCCCACTGCGTTCTACAAGAAAGCATAGCGATGGGTGAAAAGAGGGGTAAAAAGCAAAGCGGAAAATAGTGTCACCAGGTGTGAGGGTGCTGTCATACAGCACAGGCTCGGACATTGCGGTGAGATATTGCGTGAATGCATTCACCCAAAAGAATGAACTACTGGCGGATACTTCCATAATATAATCTACAGTCGAGTCAAGGTGTCCGTCGCCTGGTTGGTCGATGAAGTATGAATAGGGATAGTGAATTCCCGGCACGGTGTCAAAGGGTAACTCGTTCAGTGGATTGTATGGCAGGCCAAGATACTCCTCAAGCTGTCGAATAGGCAAATACATATCGATGATTCTTTCTTCTTCGACACTTTGTGTGGCAGTGAGAGCACGATAGAAATAGCGCAAGGCACTGTCGGCAGCACCGACAACAACAGGTGTATGGTCTGCTATGCTTTCCCAGCTTTCACCTAATTCATGGCGAACAGAATCGAAGGCATCAGTAGACTTCTTAGACCTCATTGGCAAAAGAAACTCCCAATAATACTGCAAAGCCAACCTATAGCAGTATTCTTGGTTCTGCGGGTTGCCCAACAGGCGGCGGTAATTCGCATATATGATGTCCCATTTATTGATGTCGCGCGTGGTCTCAAGAATCGGGGAGCCGTATACTGGCTGCAGGCTGTCGGGCAAAGTGAATCGAACCGATAGTCTGGCTTCGCTCCGCACAGGTCGCTCGTTGTCCGTGGCAGGCTGCCATCGTGGCATAAGGTCGAAGAGGCGCTTTGCCTCAGTGTTGAAGCCATACTTGTCTTTTTCATTCTCCACAAAAAACAGGCTGCCGTCCTTTTCCACAATAAACCTCACCAATCCTGTCCCCTCCTCCATGTCGGCCAATGCCTGTTCGGGGTAGTGCATATTGTCGGCAACGAAGGCATAGTATGCCGAGTCGCCTCCTGGAAATTGTGCCGGTACGATGCCATTACGATTGTTTGGAATATGCACCACCATGTCAACACTTGCCGTGTCCGCAAGGGCAACAAGATAATTGACCAGCGTGCCGAGAGGCTTTCCATAACACTCGTCGTAAACGGCATTATATGTCTTACCCTGTCTATATTCAATGACATAGGGCGTTTTGAACCCTCCCCAACAGGTGGTGTGTGGATGGTGCGGCAAATCAACCTCATTGAGAAGCCGGTTCAGCGTGTCAAATTGCCCCATGGTGAGCCACTTCTCTATGGCATTGTCCCCTTCTTCTCTCATCCCATCGGTCCACTGATTACCCTTGTAATGTTCCTCGGTGGCATCATAATAGCCTGTGTCGCTTAACTCCCAATAAGTGGAATGCTCCACATACCCACAAATAGCATTGCCTCGCCTATAGCTGAGGTGACAACCTCTACCGTCAACCATTGCCACCTCAATGAACATAGGGTGCGAATACTTTGGCAGCATGGAGAGCCTAATCATAGTGTTAGATTCCTCGTGCATTGTGTCCAGCCATGGCTTAAGGCCTGCCAACCGCATGTAGAATGCCACCTCTCCTGCCTTGTCGGGAATACGGATGCTGTCCCATTGGTTTCGTGCATTAGATGGCACAAAATGGTGCTCCGGAAAAAAGTCCGTAGCCTTCCACCGCTCGCGGTGCTGTTGTGCCATCATAGCGGAGATGCAAAAGATTGTCAAAATCAAAAGGACTCCGATGCGTTTCATACTATTCTATTTCAAGCAGCAGCCCCTTCAGGTATTCACCTTCGGGATGGTAAATGCTGACCGGGTGGTCCATGGCATGTGGCAACTGGCGAACTATGCGCACTTGCCTATGGGCATTGGCGGCGGCGGTGAAGCACATGGTCTGGAAGTCGTCGCGGCTCACGGCCTGCGAGCAGCTGAAGGTCAGCAGCAGCCCGCCGCGTTGAATCTTTTCCATAGCCTTCTGGTTGATATTGCGGTAGCCCTTCAGCCCCTGTTGCAGGCTGCGGTGATTCTTGGCAAAGGCAGGAGGGTCGAGGATAATGATGTCAAACTGGTTGTCCACTTCATCCATGTATTTCAACACATCGGCAACCACGCCCTTGTGGGATGCCCCCTCGCCAAAGTTCAACAGCACGTTGCGGTTGCACAATTCTATTGCTTTCTTGCTGATATCCACAGTTTCCACATAGCTGGCGCCTCCACGCAAGGCTCCCAGGCTGAACCCGCCCGTATAGCCGAAACAGTTCAGCACACGCCTACCTGCCGACAGGGTCTCCACCAGATGGCGGTTTTCCCGCTGGTCGACAAAGAAGCCCGTTTTCTGTCCTTCAAAGAAATTGATAAGCAGTCGGTTGCCATGCTCACTTATCTCCCATTCCGCAGGCTCCGCACCCCATACATAACCTTCTTCACATCCGCCTGGCACCGTGGCACTGCTCTTGTCGAATACCGACTTGATTCCATGCTTTCCCAATAGGTCTACAAACAGCTCTGTGAACATGGGGAAAAGCCTGTGCATCCCAACACTGTGCGCCTGCATCACCAACACTCCGTTATACCAGTCGCACACCAGTCCGGGCATAAAGTCGCCCTCGGCATGCACCAGCCGGAACACATTGGTGTCCGCCTCAGCAAAGAAACCCATCCGCTCGCGGTAGGTAACGGCACTTTGCAGCCTTTCTCGGAAAAACGACTCGTCCACCTGCTGCGTGTCGAACGACAGCACTTTGCATATTATCGAGTCGGACTGGTAATGACCCACGGCCAGCCACCGCCCGTCGGCGGCAACCACATCCACCAAGTCGCCTTCCTGCGGATTGCCCTCCACACGTCGCACCGCACCCGAAAACAACCACGGATGGCGACGCATCACAGCCTTGTCTTTGCCGGGGGCAAGATGTAGCTTGGCTCTCACTGCTTCAGTAATTTAATGGTTTCCTGCGGATTGTCCGACTTGAACACGGCATTGCCAGCTACCAGCACGTCGGCTCCTGCATCGTACAGAAGAGGTGAGTTGGCGGTATTCACGCCGCCGTCCACCTCGATGAGGCATTGCGGATTCTTGCGGCTGCAAAGGTCGCGCAGTTGACGCACCTTGTTGTAGGTGTTCTCTATGAATTTCTGTCCGCCGAAACCGGGGTTCACCGACATCAGCAGCACCACGTCGCACAGCTGAATGCTATCCTCAAGCAGTGCCACAGGTGTGGCCGGATTAAGCACAGCGCCGCATTTCAGCCCGGCATCCTTGATGGCGTGTAGCGTACGGTCCAAATGGATGCAAGCCTCCTGATGCACCGTGATGATGTCGGCCCCCACCTCCTTGAAGGCTTCAATATAGCGGCCGGGATCCATAATCATCAAGTGTACGTCCAACGGCTTGCGGGCAGCCTTTTTGATGTATTTTATCACCGGCATGCCGAAACTGATGTTAGGCACAAACATGCCGTCCATCACGTCCACGTGCAGCCAGTCGCACTCACTCTGGTTGAGCATTTCAATGTCGCGTTCCAGATGGCCGAAGTCGGCACTGAGTAATGAAGGAGATATTAGTTTCATGTCTATAAGTATATGTGAATGTGTTATTTTATGAATGTATTATCGCGGTAATGTATCAATCGCTATCACGATTAGCCAATCAACACATATGCGAATTGACACATCCGTTATTTATAGTTTCAGTTTCTCGAAGTTGCGTCCATACACGCCCGATGTTTTCGTCACCGAAATAAAGGCATTGCCGTCAATGCGGTGAATAATCTGCATCACATGGGGTTTATCTGTCTTGTGCACCATCACAATAAGCACCTGTTGGTTCTGATGGCTGTAGCATCCCTCGGCATCCAGCAGGGTGGCTCCACGTCCCACCTCGGTGGTAATGGCCTCGCCTATCTCTTTGTTCTTGGGCGAGAAAATCATTATCTGGTACGACTGCTTGTTGCCGTCCAGCACCATGTCCAGCACATAAGTCATTGTCACCATGACGATATAGCCAAACACCACATTCTCTATCTTGTGCGACACAAAGAACGAGCTGCCCACAATGAAAATATCCAGATACAATATCACCTTGCCCGGCGAAATGTTATAGTACTTGCTCACTATCAAGGCTATGATGTCCGTGCCGCCACTGTTTCCACCCATGGCGAAGGTCATGCCGATGCCACCGCCGCACAGCGCGCCACCGATAATGGCACACATAAACCCACCAAACTGGCTCACATCGAACAGTGTCTCCACATGCAGCACCTGCTGCCACAAGATGAAGCAAAGCGACGACATCACAATGCCGTAGATGGTGTTGGCTCCGAACTTCGACCCCAGCATCTTGAACCCAATCAATACCAATACAGCATTGATTACCAGATTCATTATACCGATGGGAATAGGCAATCCCACTGCATAATAAAGCACCGACGAGATACCGCTCACGCCACCGCCCACAATCTTGGCAGGCAGCATCACCGCCGCCCATCCAAAAGTATAAATCAGAATACCCAGTGTAATCACCAGGTACGAAATAATAACATGCTGTTTCTTCTTAAAAATCTGCATATCTTGTCCTATTTTGATAATTGATACAAATCAACAATTTACCGATTCCCACTTAAACACATTAATGAGCTCATACATCATTCACCTGCACACCGTAGTCTCTTGCACCGAAGATAGTAGAGCCGATGCGCACCATTGTGCTTCCCTCCTCCATTGCTATGTCGTAATCGTGCGACATTCCCATCGATATCTCTCTAAACTCCTCATGGCCTTTAAAATACTTCTCCGCCAGTTGGTCACGGTATTCGCGCAGTGTGCGGAACTCACGACGCACCAGCTCGCGGTCTGTAGTGTTGGTGGCCATGCCCATCACACCCACTATCCGCACATGCTCCATAGCCGCATACTCGGGCGACTCCAGCAGCGCCCGCGCCTCGTCCATATTCAGGCCGAACTTGGTCTCCTCGGTGGCAATATGGAACTGCAACAGGCAGTCTATCACCCTGTCGTGCTTCCGCGCCTCCTTGTCCACCGCCTCCAACAGGTTCAAACTGTCAATGCTGTGTATCATCCGCACATAGGCGGCAATGTATTTGATTTTATTGGTCTGCAAATGGCCAATAAAATGCCATTCAATATCCTCTGGCAGCACGGCATGTTTGTCGCGCATTTCCAGAGCTTTATTTTCGCCGAAAAGGCGCTGACCCGCATCGTAGGCCTCCTGCAAATCCTCCACAGGCTTGGTCTTAGACACCGCAATCAACTGCACTCCCTCTTTCAGCGTACTTCTTACTTTCAATAAACTTTCTTTTACCATAACACTTTTATAACGCAATTTATATTTTATTATTATTGCCTGCACATTTTTTTTCTTCCTGTTCATTACCTCGCTCTCCCCCAAGACAAAACCTTCCAATTCGACCACCCCTCCCGTCAGTTTGCGATATGGTATCAGCTCCAACCATCTGCCCCACAAAAACAATGCAAAGTCCAAGCCACTTTTTCATACATCATATTCAGTTCCATTCACATACCACCACTACCCTATTCCATACAAAAACGTTCCCCACCAGTAAGATTAAGAAAAGCTTAATACATGGTGATTAGGAGCTAAAGACTAAGCGAAGCCGGAACGGAAATGTGCTGGTCGGGCGGCAAAGTGGGAGAAATGGTGAGAGATTGGAGGCCATGGGCAATCATTTTTGCATCACTACACAATAAAAAGGACGAAAAGTCGTTGTATTCTGGTACAAAAAAAGTGTTATCATGCGGATAAGGAAGAGAGTTTGAATGAATGTACTAACGGGAAAATTGTACAAACACGCAGAGAAGGAAGAGCGTTTGAATGAAGGTACAAATGGGGAAAATGTGCGAACAAGCGGATGAGGATGTTGGAGAGGATGATAGTACCAATAGGCAAAAACGTGTGTATGACACTGATACGGCTCGACAGCGGATTGGAGGCTTCGGCAGTGCAAGGAAAAGCCAAACAGACACTGGGTCACCGAAAGCGGAGATGGCTGTCGAAACCAATATAAAACACACTTTATCATCACTTTGCCATAGAATAATATGATGGAGTCGGGATAAGGTAACATGTTTGGAGATAACAAACGAAATAATAAAAAACAACCCAATAATAATGCTATGATAGACAATACTGGTACACCATTCAACGCCATTGCTGGCGAAAAACATCTGGGCATTATCCCCTCTATGGCCAACCGCCACGGCCTCATTGCCGGAGCCACTGGTACGGGCAAAACATGCTCGCTGCAAAACCTTGCCGAGACATTCAGCGCTATGGGTGTTCCGGTATTCGCCGCCGACATCAAGGGCGACCTCACGGGAGTGAGCAAGGCCGGCGGCGGCAACGTGCATTTTGAGAAAAGCATCGCGGACAACCACCTGAAGGAGTGCGGATTTGAATATAAGGCATACCCCGTGTGCGTGTGGGACGTGTTTGGCAAGGAGGGACATCCACTGCGCACCACGGTGAGCGATATGGGACCCATACTGCTGAGCCGTATTCTGGATTTGAACGACACTCAGAGCGACGTGCTCAACCTGGTGTTCCGCATTGCCGACGACCAGCAGCTGCTGTTGCTAGACTTGAAGGACCTACGCAAGATGCTGGAAGAGGTGGGCAACAACCGCGCACAGTATATCACCGCCTACGGCAACATCAGCACCGCCACCATTGGCGCCATACAACGCAGTCTGCTGAGTTTGGAGGACCAGGGGGGTGACCAGTTTTTCGGCGAACCCGCCATCGACATCTTCGACTTTATGCAAACCCGTCAGGGACGCGGCGTTATCAATATCCTGGCATCGGACAAGATTGTGAATTCGCCAAAGGTATACACTTCGTTCCTGCTCTACCTGCTGAGCGAGCTGTATGAACAGCTGCCTGAGGTGGGCGACTTGGACCGCCCGAAGCTGGTGTTTTTCTTCGACGAGGCCCACATGTTGTTCAACGGCATAGGCAAAGCACTGCTTGAGAAGATAGAACAGATAGTACGCCTGATACGCTCGAAAGGCGTAGGCGTATATTTCTGCACACAGAACCCCGCCGACATCCCCGACACGGTGCTGGGGCAGCTGGGCAACCGCATACAGCACGCACTTCGCGCCTATACCCCCAACGAGCAGAAGGCCGTGAAGGTGGCCGCAGGCTCGTTCCGCACCAACCCCGAATTCGACACTGCCACAGTCATCACAGAAATGGCTGTGGGCGAAGCGTTGGTGAGTTTTCTCGATGCCAAAGGTATGCCCTCGATGGTGGAGCGCGCCAAGGTGCTGCCTCCCGAGGGACAGGCCGGAGCCATCACCGAGGATGAACGGCAGCAGGTGATACGCAGCTCGATGGTGTTTGGCAAATACGACAGATTGATAGACCGCGAATCGGCATACGAGATACTGACCAACAAGCTGGCCCAAGAGCAGGAAGCCAAAGAGTTGGCCCTGCAGCAGAAAGAGGAAGAGAAACTGCGCAAAGAGGAGGAGAAGAGACAACGCGAAGAGGAACGCCTGCAAGCCGCCGAAGAGCGCAAACGCAAAGCCGAGGAACGGGAACGCAAGGCGGAAGAGCGTGAGCGTCAACGCGCCAAGGAGAAGAGCCTGGGCGGCAGCCTGCAAAAAATGGTGGTGACCAAAGCCAAGCGCGAACTGGTGAACGAAGCCTTCAAACTGGGCCGCGGACTGCTGGGCTCCCTGCTGAAAGGGAAAAAATAGCGTCAGTGGTTGCTATATCATAAAAGATGCTGCCGCAATATCCCATCCAATCGGCCTACATAATAGAACGGTATGGATATTAAGCGGTAAGGTTTGTTATACGGGGCTGGTGTTGCCGTATCTTGAACAATAAACTCCCCACTCCAAGACCTCACGGCAGTCACACTGTTCTCATGCTGCAAATATACTATTATTTTCTAAAACATAAGCAACATTCGGTCAAAACCTTTCTAAAACATAAGCAACCAATTGGAGAGCCATCTTGTGGTTGTACCAGCCTAATTTGAGTTCATCCCCTTCGAGGTTGTAGAAAAACAGTTCTATATCAAACTAGAGCCATTTATCACAAAATAAAGGTGTCTCAATAGTTGAATCGAGACACCTTTATTTACTAGTGGTAGGCTCAAAAATTGATTATGGAGAGTTCTATTTGTTTTCATTGTCGCGTCCCTTCGGGACGCAGTTCTCTAATGTCTGAGTGTCACGGCACCACGCCTTCGGCTTGTACCATGTTATTGGTTGTCTCACCTTTTCGAGGTGATTTATAGAAGTCCACTACTCCTATTGTTCTACTGCTCAGAACGCACCGCACGTACAGAATGGCCGTTGGCGCGGTAGGTGCTGGCCTCGTCTTGTCCGCCCGAAGTGAAGGCGAGTACACACGCGTTGAAGGGGGTCTCCGAGAAAAGTGTACTCGACCAGTAGTAGCCATCGGTCACAGTGTCGAAAACTCCATCGTCCCAACGGTATCCAGCGGCGGGCAAAAAGATACTATTGCCGTTTGAGGCGGTGAATCGGAGACCCTTCACCCCGTTCTGGATGGTCCACCGCGAGGTAGTGTTGGTTATCAACTCATGCCACTCTTCCGCAGTGGGGGTGCGGCCACCATAGTTGACTGTGGCTGCATCGTCGCCCAGCAGGAGTGTGTTCAACCCGTTGTTGCCTGTATACATCGTGAACATAACACTGCCTGTTGTGGAATTGTACTTACAATAGCGGTAAGTACTCCAATTGTATTCACTCTTCGGGCTGGTCTCGCCCCAGGCAAAATAGTCGCCATAGTCCTCTGCCGAGTCGGCACCCACATTGCGCGTGGCCCACAATAAGCCGCTGGGCAAATCAAGGTCTACCCAATCCTCAATGGTGACATCAGGAACTGTGTCTTGGATGGGTACGGAATCATGTCTTGGAACTGGTTCGGATTCGGGCTTTCTACAACCCACTACAACCAATACAGAGAGAGCAAGCAGGATGACTGCTGAGAGTTTTTTCTTCATGTTGTATTACATTTTTCAATAACAATATTGATATTATAATATTGAGAAATGCACTTCCTCAATAATATACAAACACATTGCTACATGTATCTGCTTTTGCAAAGATACGCTTTTGTTTTTATTTATTACCGCATATAGAAGAAAAAAACTTATTCATTCCTTAAAGCTTTACCGTCTATTCGAAACTGCGCGGACAGTATAGCCTAAATGGCGGTGATGCTGGACGAGATAATCGTTACTCACTCGCCAATCCCCATCATCGGAAATAGAGAGAGATTATTTAATTAAAACATTGGGGTACTATTTGACGTTATGATTGAATAGTTTGGGGATGTAGGCATCGAGATGGTGGTTGTGGAGCGCCTGGCGGATAGCGGACTGGCATTCTTTCTTGTAGTAGAAGAACATGAGGTTCTGCTCTTTCTTCTCGTTGGGTGAGGTGGCCACGTAGACAGGCTCCATGGTCTCGGGGTTGATGCCGGTGTAGTACATCTCAGTGCTGAGGGTCATGGGCGTAGGGGTGAAGTCCTGAATCTGCTCAAGGCGGTAGCCGAGTCGCTTCATCTCGACGGCGAGGTCGGCCATATCGCGGAGCTGGCAGCCGGGGTGGGAGCTGATGAAATAAGGTATGAGTTGGTAGCGGAGGCCTGCCTGCCGGCAGATAGCATCGAACTGCGCCTTGGTGTGGAGGAAAAGGTCGAATGACGGTTTGCGCATAAGCTTCAGCACTCGGGGACTGGTGTGTTCGGGAGCCACCTTGAGGCGGCCGCTGACGTGATGGAGCACCACATGGCGGAAATAGTCCCACCCGTGGTTGTCGGAGCTGAAGAGGTCGCAACGTATGCCGCTGCCGATATATACATGTTTGACACCAGGGATGGCGGATACCTTCTTGTAGAGTTCGACGAGGGGACGGTGGTCGGACTGGAGGTTGCGGCACATGGAGGGCTGGATGCAGCTGAAGCGGGCGCACCGTTTGCAGAGTTCCTTGTTGCGGCCAGACATGCGGTACATGTTGGCCGAAGGGCCGCCGAGGTCGGTGATAACACCGTTGAAGTCGGGACGCTGAACCAGCTCGTGCACCTCGCGCAGAATAGAGTCTTCGGAACGCGAGGCTATCTGTTTGCCCTGATGGGCGGAGATGGTGCAGAAAGAGCAACCACCAAAACAACCGCGATGGATGTTGACAGAGTTCTTTATCATCTCGTAGGCGGGAACGGGACCGCGCTTCTTGTATTTGGGATGGGGCAGGCGGAGGTAGGGCAGATTGAACGAGGCATCGATTTCGTCGGTAGTCATAGGGGGCTCGGGGGGATTGACCACCACATAGCGGTCGCCGTGCCGCTGGACTAGGGTGGCGCACTCTATCTTGTTGCTTTCCTGCTCGATGATATGATAGTTTTCGGCCTCACAGCGCTTGCTCTTCTGGCATTCCTCGAAGGAGTGGAGGGTGATAGTCGGACTGGTCGGACTAGTCGGACTGGTCTGACAATAGGCTACTTGGGGGAGGGAGTAGCAGGCCTGGATGCCTTTGCCCTCGTTGAGCAACTGGGCTATCTTGAGGGTGGTGCGCTCACCCATGCCATAGTTGAGGAGGTCGGCGGGAGTGTCGGCCAGGATGCTGGGGAAGAGACGGTCGTCCCAGTAGTCGTAGTGTGCCAGTCGCCGCATGGAAGCCTCGATGCCGGCAATGACAACAGGCGTTGAGGGATAGAGCTGCTTGAGGATGCGGGTATAGACATAGGTGGCACGGTCGGGTCGGAAGCCGAAAGCACCGCCGGGGGTGTAGGCATCGTCGTGGCGCAGACGACGGGCGGCTGTATAGTGGTTTACCATACTGTCCATCACTCCGCTGTTGACTCCAAAGAAAAGTCGTGGTTGCCCGAATTTGCGGAAGTCGCGCAGGTCGTCGCGCCAATTGGGCTGCGGGATGATGGCCACACGGTAGCCTGCCGCCTCGAGCGTGCGCCCGATGACGGCTGTGCCAAAAGAGGGGTGGTCGACATAGGCATCGCCGGTTACAAGGACGATGTCGACTGTGTCCCACCCGAGGCGTTTCACCTCGTCAAGTGTTATGGGCAGAAAGTGAGCCATTGTTGTAATAAAATAACGTTATGGGCAATAGTTTATTGTGCCCATAACGTTATTTGTTCGGGAGTTATAATTTGAAGTGCATACCCACAGCTACACTGAAGGGGTCATACAGGAAATAGTCATTGTTGACTTTCCACTCGTGGAGGTAGGCATAGGACAGATTGAACGAGAACTTGATGCGCTCCCAGCCAATACGGAACACAAACTGAGGTTCCACCAGCAGTTGGGGGCCGTCCTTGGTATTCACAACAGTCTCGGTAGCGTCATCGTTGATTTGCATTCTTTCCCAGTGGCCTTTCAACGAACCGCCTTTCAGTCCAAAGCCTACATCGATGAGACCGTCCGCCAGATTTACCCAACCGATATTGGCTTGACCGAAGATAGTACCATATCGGCCATCCACACGAAATTTGTGATCGTTGAGGTTACTCCATTTTTCATGACCTGAGAGCCCGTAACCATAGCCCAAATAGAATTCAAACACCGTTTTTTCAAAAGGCAGGTAGGCTCCGGCAGCCCCCTGGGCATAGAGGTTGGTGGGCGAAGTGATACTGATGCCGCCTTGCAAACCCAAAACATCGATGGGGGCATAGGCGATAGAGGCATTTACGGCTGGAGCCGCCAACAACGGTGCCGACAGGGAAAACGAGGCATCGGCTTGGAGCTCTCCCTTTTCGTGCAACAAAGGGATATCAACATTATGTGGATGATAGACTACACAGGACGTGGTGGATAGAGACAAGATGGCCATTGCACACATTGAAATTAATAATTGCTTTTTCATACTGATGAATGTTAATTGTATTAGTTAGTTTGTATAGAGTTCGGATAATTGGAAAGTCGCTACCGGCAGGCGATGCAACAACCGGGTCTCCCCTACCCTATCAATTGATAGCGGACAAACGGCTCCATGCAGCAGAAGAGTATGACTCGGGCATTGTAGGCACTTGGGGGTAGGTATTTCAGAAACGAGAGATATAGTCGAAAGCAGCGTCGAGCTGAGGCTTGAAACTGCCCTCGTGGTCTTTGCGGTGAATCACGAGGTCGGGGTTATGTCCAATGCCTTCGGTCACCATACCATCTATCTGGGCTTCGAATGTGGAGGTATATACATAATGTCCGCGGTAGCTGCTGCCGTCACCGAAAGGCCCGCCGTAATTGAGGTTGATGTCGGTATAAGGCTGCAAGGGGCCGTTGGCTCCATAGGTGCGTTCACCGATGGTGTAAACTGTGGGAAGAACGGAGCTGGCGCACAATGGTTCTATTTCGCCCATACTGATGGAGTTGAGGTCGCAGAGAATGACATACGGAATGCCTTCGGCGGTGATGTCGCGGTGGTAATTCTTATTGGGATAGATGCAGTAGGGTGTCCAGGGGGAATACTCGTGACGACCCGGGCCTTCCTTGTAGCGGGTTTTCATCACCTCGGTGGTCTGGTTCAGGAAGGGGCCTATAAGATAGTCGAGGTCATCCTGAAAGCCGCCAGAGTTGGCTCGGTTGTCGAGAATGATGCCAGCCAGCTGGTTGCGGGGTGTCTGAGTGATGGCTTTCAGCCAGTGGTCCAGAAGGATGGCTCCGTAGCCAGCCGATGTGTTTTGCCCTAAACTGCGGATGATAGGTGTGAAAGCGGCCATAGACTGCCACAAGTAGGGTACCAATCGGCCATCGGGCAGACGGAAAAGAATGTAGTGATATGTAACGCTGGATGTGATTGCTTCCTCGTAAAATGAGAAAGTGCCCGACTCGTGTGCCTCGATGGTGTATCCATAATTGCCGATGCTGTCGAGGAAGTTGGCTATATTAACCTTCTCCGTCACGTGGGATTCTATGTAATAGTCGCGGGTGCTTGTCTCATTCACCCCAGGTCTCACCACAGCAGGTACTCCCATGTCGTCTGGATGAGGATGGATGTTCTGCACCACAACCAGCATATGGTGGTCGGTCATACCGCCAAAGATTTGAGTATAAAGGTCGTTGAGGTCTTGGGAGGTGACATTGGCACTGTCGGCATAACGCCGGTCCAGTTCCTGGAATCGGGGCAGAAAACGGGTATAAACCGCATCCCAATCGGTGGTGTCTACATCCCAGAACACATAGCCGGTGCTGATGCTTTTCCAAAGAAAGGTGAATTGCTCGGCATAGGTGTTGTAGGCCAGTTTATGGCTCTCGCCAATATATGGCACATAGTCAGACTCCTTGCGGCAGGAGCATAAAAGCAATACAAGGACTGACAGCGATAGTATTATTCTTTTCATTGTTGTTCGGATTGGGGAATTTTATACGAAATGCCAAAGGTGAAAGAGGCAGTATTGAGATAGCGGTAGTCCTTCAATGCGGGATAGCCTTTGTAGTAACTGAGCAGGCTGTAATAATACATTGCATTGAGGCTTAGGTCTATATAGTCTGTAATGCCATAGGATAGCCCCACACCGGCCACGGTGCCGAAATCCACTCTGCGGTCGGAGGAAGAAAATGGACTTTTCTCGTCGAACTGGTTGAAGAAGACCTCATAATCGGTCATTCCATAGGTGGTTCCCTTTATGCGGTGGTTCAACCAATAAGCACCATAACCTCCCAAGAGTAGATGCCCGCGCAGGCGTTGATTGCCGAAAGAGAAGTCGGCCATAAGGGGAAGGGTGAGATATGTGTTGACATGATCGGTATGAACAGGATGGATGTAATTGAGGTGGCGTTGCATACGGTGGTTGCGCTGCATGACGTCAAGCTGTGCCCTGAGTGAGAACCACGAGTTGAAAGCATAGTTGCCATCGATGCCGGCATCAAAGCCTTTTAGATTTTCATAAGTCTCGTCAATACGGCCTGCTTGAGACCGTTCAACACCCGTGAGGGTTAGGCCTCCGTGTACGCCCACCGACCACTGGGCCAATGCAACACCCTGAAGCATGCAAAGTAGGGTGATAAGTGCAAATCGTTTCATATTGTATTTCTTTTTGTAGTATAGAGGTAATAGCCTCTGCATCGGATATATCGACACTCCGAACAACTATGAATTGATATAAAAAAAGTGCAGCAGAGTGTTTCTGCTGCACTTCATACAGATTCAAATTAGCCCTGGATGGCCTTGATGCCAGGAAGCACTTTTCCTTCGAGATATTCCAGCATTGCGCCGCCGCCGGTCGAGACATAGCTCATCTGGTCGGCAAGATGCATCTGCTTCACTGCGGCAACGCTGTCGCCACCACCCACGGCGGCAAAGCATCCCTGCTTGCAGGCATCGGCAACACTCTGTGCAATATCCTTTGTGCCTTTGGCAAAGGTGCTGAGTTCGAACACACCGGCAGGACCATTCCACAGGATAGTCTTGGAGCCCATAATGATTTCGCGGATAGCCTTGCAGCTTTCGGGACCGCAGTCCATACTCTCCCAACCGTCAGGCACTTCGCCCGAGGGGACAATCTGTGTGTTGGCGTCATTGCCGAATTTATCGCCTATCACGCTGTCGACGGGCAGATAGTATTTCACACCCTTTTGTTCCATACGCTGCATCAGCTCACGGGCAAGGTCAAGTTTATCATCCTCACAGATGGAGTTGCCAATCTTTCCACCCAATGCTTTGGTGAAAGTATAACGCATACCTCCAATAATAATCATATTGTCCACCTTGTCGATAAGGTTCTCGAGGATGCCGATTTTGCTGCTCACCTTGCTACCGCCGATAATAGCAGTGAACGGACGAGACGGATTTTGCATCAGTTTCTCAAGGTTGCGCACCTCATTCTCCATCAGGAATCCGAAATATTTATCGTTGGGGAAGAAGCGGGCAATGACTGCGGTGGAACTGTGTTCGCGGTGAGCGGCGCCGAAAGCGTCGTTGATATAGCAGTCGCCAAGTTTTGAAAGCTTTTCAGCCAACTCCACACCGCCTTTGGTCTCTTCGGGATAGAAACGGATATTCTCCAACAGCATCACGTCGCCGTCCTTCAGCTCTTTGGCCATCTGCTCCACTTTGCCTTCGCCCAGCAACGACTGGGTGAACTGCACCGGACGTCCAATGACTGTCTCAAGATACTTGGCCACAGGCTCCAGTGTGAACTCGGGTTCGAATCCGCCTTTCTTGGGACGGCCGAAATGTGCCATAATGATGATGGCGGCACCGTCAGAAAGCAGCTTCTTGATTGTGGGCAACGATTCCTGAATGCGGGTATCGTCGGTGATTTTCTTATTATCGTCCATCGGGACGTTGAAGTCGACACGCAGAAGCACTCTGCGGCCTTTGAAATTGATATCTTTTATTGATTTCATAATATAGTTATTTAATGATTATTGTGCAAACACTATTATTTACGCTTCGGCATGATGGGGTTCCTGCACCGCCATTCCGATATAGAGGGCAGTGAGCATTGTGAAGACGAAAGCCTGGATGTATGCCACCAGACACTCCAATACACTGATAAACACACTGAACACCACAGAGATGATTGAAACGCCGGCACCTACACCCATCGAGATTGTGTTGCTGATGATGAAGATAATCACTACAAAGCCAAGTATGACAATGTGTCCTGCTGTCATATTGGCAAATAGACGAATCATCAGCACAATGGGTTTGGTGAACACACCCACCAACTCAATCAGTGGCATCAAGGGGAATATCTTAAGCCATGCAGGCACTCCCGGAGTGTTGAAAATATCGATCCAATAATGCTTGTTGCCGCTGATGTTGGTAATCAGGAATGTGATAACGGCCAGGGTGGCGGTGACTGCCAGGTTGCCCGTCACATTGGCACCCGCAGGGAAGAACGGTATCAAGCCCATGCAGTTGGTGAAGAAAATGAAAAAGAACAAGGTGAGCAGATAGGGCAAGTATTTCTGATAGTGGGTCTCCCCTATCATCGGTCTCACAATGCTGTCGCGCACAAATACCACCAGCATCTCCACCAGCGACTGAACGCCACGCGGTGCTTGGTTCTCGCGTTTTTTGTATCCACGTTTGGCCACCATCACCAACACTATAAGCAATGCAACGATTATCATGATGGCTGCGGCAACTTTGGTGATGGAGAAGTCGAGCGGTTTCTTCACCTTGCCCTCGGCATCCATCATCACATTTCCAGCTTCGTCCACACACACTATCTCCTCGGTCTCCATTCCGCCTCCCACAAGCCTATATCCTTTGTAGTCGGCATGTCCGTGATGGAAGCGGGATGACATGAAAATATCCAGATGTCCATCGTTCAAAAGAATGATGGGCAGCGGAATGGCCACAGCGTGCTCATTGCCGTCCTTGTCGTAGTAGTCAAACATATGCCACGAGTGGGCATCTGTCACATGTCCTATGATGACAGCACCTGGGTCGAAATCCACACCTCCTTGGGTTTCTTGCTGCATTTCTGTGTTGGCGGCGGGTTCGGCTATTTCCTCTCCTCTTGTCGTCACACTTAATGCCAGCAAACCTGCAAACAATAAAAAGGATATACGTTTCATAAACATGATAATATTACTTTCTGATATTGAATGATAATTTCTTTATTCCATCTTGTTGCTCACTTTCGAAGTATTGTTGAAGATGTCTACCTGTATCGTGTCAAACAGGCCCAGTTGGTTGCGCGGCTCTTCCTTCTGCTGGTTGTTGCGATGTTGTTTCAAAGCCTCCTTCAGCAGTCGCTTGGCCATCACGGGGCACGACACCCCGGCATCCTTGGCGCAACGCTTCAGCACCTCGCCGTCCCGTTCGGGTAGCGCGATACTGATTTTTTTCACTTTCTTCTTCAGCTTCTTAATACTCATCGTAGCGAATGGATTTATAGAGTTTAAAGAATGCCCCTGCGGGTATCATCACCCTTAGGGGCATTCGTTAGCAGTATCAAATATTAAAGCCATACGAGGCCAAGAGCTCGCGCGACTTGTTGGCACGCTCCGTATCGTTCAGCACCTCTTTGGCGGTCTGGTTCAAGCCATATACCAACTGGGCTGACTCTTGAAGCAGAGCCTTCACGCCATCGGCCTTATTCGTAGTGAGATATTGGTTGTAGTACTTCAAATCCTGCTCATAGTATTTGTAGATGGCATCCCATACTTCGGTGGCACGCTCTTTGTCATACGCACCGGCATACAGTTCTATCAGCATCATGCTATACTTATCATAGCAGAAATTCTTTTCCGGGAAGTACTTCTCACTCGTCTCGAGCATCTTGCGGGCACGGGCTGTGTCGCCTTTCACCAACAGCTCCTTGGCTGCAATGCAGAAAGTCTGACGTTGCACCACTCCCATGTTCACGCTCACCGGATCCACATAGATATCGGCATTCAGATTGCCCCACTCCAACGGAACCATCTCGCCGTTCTCGTTCTTGTAACCATTCAGGAAGTAGTCGTAGGTCTCTTCGGTGAACGATTGCAACTCATAATGGTTCTCGCGGGTGTTGAAGAACGCGGGCTGACCCACTTGTGCAGGATAGGGCAACAGCTTGAAGTTCATACCGTCGTTCACACAATAGTTGCGCACGGGAGTGAACACACGCTGTATATAGCTGGGGTTCATAATATTGATTTCGCGCTCAAAGCGGTTGGTTCCCAATATGTCGAGAATCATCAACTCGTGGCGGAACAGGTTCGGCTTGGTCACCTGCCACTTGATCACGGGATCCACCTTGTCGGCTATCTCGGCAGGAATCACACCCAGTTTCACCAGCTTGGGCACATCAAGGGTAATCTTGAACTTGTTGGTGGGCAGCACATACATCTCCTCGCCTCGTCCATCGCGTACACGGAACTTCTCCGGATGGTCTCTCAGCAATCCCAGCACATCCGTTACTTCGAAGTATTCGTTGGTGCGGTCTTGCAGGTACACCACATCGTTGCCCAATCCATAATACTCCTTCGGCAGCGTGAAGGCCAAGGGCTCGGAGTCATACAGCTTATTGTACAGCTGCTCCACATACCAATACATACCCGAAAGGGTGTAGTTCAGTATTCGTACATCGGTCCTGAATCCCTCCACCTCTTGCACATACCACAAGGGGAATGTATCGTTGTCGCCGAATGTTATCAACACTCCGTTCTTGTCCACCGAGGCCAGGTAGTTCTTGGCGAAATCGCGGGCGGCATACTTCTCCGAACGGTCGTGGTCGTCCCAGTTCTCGGATGCCATCAGCACGGGCACTCCGAGCATACACAGCACAAACACCACCGGCATAACAAACTTATACATATTCTCCTTTTTCAACAGGCGGGTAATCCAGTCGGCCAAAGCCATCACACCCAGGCCTATCCAGATGGCGAAGAAGCTGAACGAACCCACAAAGGCATAGTCTCGCTCACGCGGCTGGCGGGGAGGCATATTCAGGTATATTCCGATAGCTATACCCGTCATGAAGAACATGATGAACACGATAAAGGCATCCTTCTTGTTGCGCATAACATGATATACCAAACCACAGAGACCCAGCAACAACGGCAGCAGATAGTACACATTGCGGGCCTTGTTGTTCTTCATGTGGTCTGGCAGATTGTCCTGCGGACCCAGACGTGCCTGGTCAATGGCCTTAATGCCGCATATCCAGTTACCGTTCATATAGTCGCGCGTACCGTCGTCGTTGAAATAATGACCCTGAATATCATTCTGACGGCCTGCAAAATTCCACATAAAATAGCGCCAATACATCCAGCCCATCTGATATCTATTGAAATACTTCAAATTCTGCTGTGCCGTGGGCTTGTGGTCGCCGCGGCATTTGCCTGCCCAGTATTCATAGAACTGGGGGTGATGGCGATCCTTGTCGTTGCTGTACATGCGCGGGAACAGTCCCGTATGGTTCTGCCGGTAGATGAATATCTGCTGATAGGCGGCTGGCACATAGCGGTCTCTGCCGTTCTCGTCCTTGCCTCTCACATACTTCGTATATCCCTTCTTGGCGTCGATGGGGTCGCCTGCTGTGTAATACTGTCCGGTCAAGAAAGGTGTGTCGCCGTATTGCTCACGTCCCAGATAGGCACGCATCGCCACAGCGTCTTTCGGCGCGTTCTCGTTAAGCGGGGTATTGGTGTTGGCACGTATTACCAGCACAAAGAAAGTGGAATAGCCAATCACCAGCATGAGGAATCCAAGTATAGAAGCATTGACAACCGGACGGTTCTTCTTCTTGGGAGATGTGTACCACAATCCCCAAACCACCAATGCTATAAGCACTGCAAAGAAGAACACGGTGCCCGAGTTGAACGGCAGGTGGAGTGTATTCACAAAGAACACATCGAATGCCGAATCAACATTCACTATACCCGGAATAATGCCCCACAGTATCAATGCCAACAGCACCACCGAGATGACACCACTCAGCAAGAAACCCTTCAATGTGGTCTTGGGCCATTTGCGGAAATACACCACATACACAATGGCGGGCACAGTCAGCAAGTTCAGCAAGTGAACGCCGATGGCAATACCCACCAGCAGGCACACCAGCACCAACCAGCGCAACGAGCGCGGGTCATCGGCTTGCTCTTCCCATTTCAATATAGCCCAGAACACCACCGCCGTAAAGAACGACGACATAGCGTATACCTCACCTTCCACTGCCGAAAACCAGAATGTATCGCTGAAAGTATAGGCCAACGCACCTACAACACCAGCTGCATACACTGCCCACGTACGCGCATCCTTCATGTCGGGATTCTTGGGGTCAGGCAACAGATGCTTGGCAAGCAACGTGATAGACCAGAACAAGAAAAGGATAGTGAAGCCACTGCACACTGCCGACATCACATTCACCGCATGGGCCACATTCTCGGGTGTGGAGAACATGGAAAACAGTCTTCCTATCAATTGGAACGACGGTGCTCCCGGGGGATGCCCCACTTGCAACTTGTTTGCTGTGGCTATATACTCACCGCAATCCCACCACGACGCAGTAGCCTCAGCCGTAAGGATGTAAACAGTACAGGCCACGATGCATATTGCCCAGCCTATAATGTTGTTCATCAGATGGTACTTTTTCATAGTTGTTGTAGTATGTTTATTTTTAAATTGATATTGATTCATTAATATGTCCTCACGCACCGTAGGGTTCAGTCGCGGTTTATGGGCATCGTCATGCAGCGGGCACCGCCACCGGCACGGGGCAGCTCGCTGGCCTTGAATGTCACCACAAATTTCGCGTAATCGTTCATGTTCACCCTCCCGGCACACACCTCGTCGGCATCCAGCACAGCAAAGCCCGCATGGTCCAACGCCTCTATAGTGTGCACATTCCGTTCATATCCTATCACCTTCCCGTCGCCCAGCGCAAAGAAATTAGCTCCACTGTGCCATTGCTCGCGGTCCTGGTTCCAACTGTCCGTACCGCCGCAGAACACCGGCTCCATCTCCCTACCGCACAGCTTCATGCCCTCCAGCATATTGGGCACCTCGCGTGTATACAGCCGCCCGTTGTCGCATTCTATCAGCGTGGTCGACTTGTCAGCAAAAATGCCGGTCTTGTCTATCATCGGCGGATACACCATACACTCGTGCCCACTCAAGAAAGTGTGCACCATGTCCAGATGGATAAACGAATCGGGCTTATGCGGCAGCTCCTGCACCAAAATGCGGAAATTGGGGCGTTCCTTGGCATACTTATCGGCAAGTGCCTTGATACCCTTGTAGTTGGTTCGTATTCCCATGCCGATACACAACATGTCGGGTGCTGCAACCTGCACATCACCTCCCTCTGTGCGTGCAGCTGGGTTGCTATCCATCGCACAGAACGTGTTTACGCGGAAATAATCCTCGAAAATAGTCTTGTAAATCAACGTCTCACGTTTCCTTACCGGAAACGACATCGAATTAATCAACACCTCGTTGTACACCGACGACGACGCATCGCGCGTAAAGAAAAGGTTGTACAGCGGTTTCAGCACATAGCGCTCGTCCCTGAACTGTTTCGGGTCGGTATCCTCGTGATAGGTCACACCCTCTATCAGTTCGCGTGCCAGGCGCGCGCTGTCGTGGGTCATCAACTCGTCCGCCAGATAGCCGCAGCCGTCCAACTCGCAACTCTGGCTCACCAACGGCTGGCGCACATCGTCGTTCTCAAGCAGCGACTCAAGAATGTCTTCCACATAATACACCTTAGTCCACTTCTCGAAAACGCCTTTGAACGAGGCATATTCCTTATCAACAATATGTTTACTCAAAATATCGCTATACAATGCTTCCGAGGCATTCCGTGGCGTCATTCTCTCTATCTCAACGCCAGGTTTGTGCAGCAACACTGCATTCAAATGGCCATATTCGCTCGATACATTCACGGGTGTCGCATCCGATTGGGGGCGACGTTGGTTGTCTGTTTTAGGTATATTTGTATATTCTGTCATATATTCATTATTTGTACGGTGCTAATTTACAGCACAATTTCGCTCCGACATTACATGACGCAGCATCTGCAAATATACATTTTTTTTTTGAATCAAGCCCAAAAACACCACAACTTTTTCATTTTTTTTCAACAAAAATATCCCATCCTCACCAACCTGTGACATCCCTGTGCCTTCACTCAGGCTTCGCCTTGCAAGCAAATCCACACCGAACCTACACCGAACCTACACCGAACCTACTGCCACCATCGACTGACTTGTCAGACTAGTCCGACTAGTCAGACAAGTCCGACTGGTCGGACGAAAGAGAGCAGGGGTCAGGGACGGGATGGGAGCTTTAATGGTTTGCGGAGGGTGGCGACGGCGACTTTGTAGCATTGGTCGCGCTCTTTCATGATGCGGTAGTAGTGCCCACGACCAAAGAGGCGGTCGGCCACAAGACCTTTGATCTGCATTGCAAGGAAATTGTAGTCGAGGGTGCGGATGCTGTCGGTACACGTTTCCTGTATGCTGTCGCGCACGATTCCTTTGCTTGCAGCATAATCGATAAAACTCTGGAAAATGTTGAGTGAGTCGAAGTTGAGCAGATAGGTGTCGAAGTCGGCCACGAGGGTGTCGGTGCGGTGGTTGTCGGCCCACACCTGCGGAAACTGGTTGATGAGGCCCTTGCTGCGGCACTCCACATAGAATTTGGTGGAGGGTGTTGTATCGAGGGGTACAAAAATATCGGGCATGATGCCGCCTCCGCCATAGACTGTACGGCCGCCGGCAGTTTTGTATTTGAGCGAATCGGGGAAATGGATAGAGTCGGGCGAGAACATCTCGCCGTGTTTATAGCGGTTGATAAGGTCTTTCTCGTAAGCTTCCTTGCCAGCATTGTAAGGTTTCTGGATGCAACGGCCTGAGGGGGTGTAGTAGCGGGCAGTAGTGACTCGGACCTGAGATCCGTCGGAGAGTTTAAATTGGGTTTGTACCAAACCTTTACCGAAACTGCGACGACCTATGATGACGCCGCGATCCCAGTCCTGCACGGCACCACTGACGATTTCGGAGGCTGAGGCGCTGTTTTCGTCGATAAGCACTACGAGGGCGCCGTCGCGGAAGGAGCCCCTACGGGTGGACTTGAAGTCCTGACGTTTGCGTGCGCGTCCTTCCTGATAGACTATGAGGCGGCCCGGGGAGATGAACTCGTTGGCCATCCCGTAGGCCACTTCGAGGAATCCGCCACCATTGCCGCGAAGATCGAGGATGAGTGATTTCATGCCCTGGGCCTTGAGTGCGTTAAGGGCGTTGCGGAATTCATTTACAGATGTGGCGGCAAAGCGCAAGAGGTTGATGTAGCCGATGGAGTCGTCCTCCATGAAAAAGACTTCGACAGAATGGATAGGAATATTGTCGCGCTTGATGGAAAAAGAGAGTGTGTCGCGGCCACGCAGGATGTCGGCCACAACGGTGGTGCCCCGTTTTCCGCGGAGATGGCGGAAGACGAAACCCTGAGTGGCGCTGTCACCCGTAGCGCGGTCGCCATCCACACGGAGGAAACGGTCGCCGGGGAGCATGCCCACTTTCTCGGCAGGACCGCCAGCAATTACTTCCTGAACACATACAGTGTCGTTGATGACAAGATAGGAGATGCCCACGCCGACGAAATTGCCCTGCAGAGCCTCGTTGGTGCGGCCCACCTCGCGGGCGGGGATGTAGATGCTGTGGGGGTCGAGGCTACGGAGGGTGCTGCGTATGGCCTCTTCGCTAAGTTTCTGGGTATTGGGGTCGGTGACATACTGGGAGTGGACAAGGTTGAACACTTCATAGATGCTGCGCATGCCTGGAATGGAGTCGGCCTGCTCGACACGTTTGCGGAAGAGGCCTTTTTTGAAGAACTGGGCATGGGCGGGAGCGGCCACCACAAGGGAGATGAGAGCCAAAAGGATGAGTCGTTTCATGAAAGGAATGCGATAACAGCTGTGGAACGGGAATTATTAATTTTAAAATAGGCGGGGTCAGTGTCGGGAGTGTTTGGAATGTAGGAGTAAAGGCTGACGGTTTCGGAGGGTTGGGTTTCGAGTTGGAACTCGATGCCGAAACGGTAGGAAGTGCGGCTGGCGTAGGGTTCTGGAAGGTGGTCAAAAATCCATTTGATGTATTCGGTGTTGTTGACGTGGTTGGTGTGGTCGAGCATAGAGGGTCGCACGGGGAATGAGGCGGAGATAATCGGTTGCGGGGCCTGACGGGGGATGCGGAGGCGGTCGAGCTGGGGATGGTCGGTGGCGAGGTCAGGGTGGGTTTCGAAACCATCAATTAAATCGTGCATGCGTAGCACATGACGGGTGTTGAGGTCGATGATGACCCAGTAGGAGGTGCAGGATACAGCCACCCCTTGGGCATCGATGAGTTGGAATTCGCGGAAAGCAAAGAGACCGTCGGTGCCGCGCGACCATGTGCGGACTGTAACCTGCTGGTCCTCGGCGGGCAAGCGAGACACATCGTAGTACATACGGCTCAGAACCCAAGCCTTGCCCTGGGCAATGAGTTGACGGAAGCCCACGTTAAGGGTTTTGACATGATGGTCGGCAGCCTCCTGAAAGAGGCGGGCAGTGCTCCAGATGGAGATGCGGTCGTGCATGTCGCAGAGGTAGTTGGGCACGATGAGTTGGTCGGTATAATACATAAAAGCAGTTGTATAGAATAATGTGATAAACAACTAATAAGTGCGGCCTACATGCGTTCAGGCACCTCGATGCCGAGGATATTCATGCTGTTTTTGATGGCATGGGCAACCAAGTTGCACAAGCCGATGCGGAAGAGTTTGAGGTTGGGGTCGGACTCGCGCAGTATGGGTGTATCCTGATAGAAGCTGTTGAATGTTTTGGCGAGATCGTAAGCGTAGTTGGCCACCATAGCGGGGCTGAAGTTGTTGGCAGCGGTGGCGACTGTGTCGGGGAGCTGGTGGAGGCATTTGGCCACAGCGCGTTCCTTGTCGTTGGCAAGGGAAGCGAAAGCAGGGAGCTGCGCGAGCTGTGCGGGGGCGATGCCTTGCTCGGCGGCTTTGCGCACTATGCTGCGGATGCGTGCATAGGTGTATTGGATAAAGGGACCAGTGTTGCCGTTGAAGTCGATGCTTTCAGCTGGGTTGAAGAGCATGTTTTTGGCAGGGTCGACCTTGAGGATGAAATATTTGAGGGCACCGAGAGCCAGAATATGGTAGAGGTTGCGGAGCTGTTCGGGCGACATATCATCGTTCTTGCCATGATCGCGGCACATCTCCTCGGCGGTGGCTTCCATTTCGGCAATGAGGTCGTCGGCATCGACCACAGTGCCCTCGCGCGACTTCATTTTGCCATTGGGCAGTTCGACCATACCGTAGGAGAGATGGTAGACTTTGTCGGCCCAGTCGAAACCGAGTTTGGAGAGCACCAGTTTGAGGACTTTAAAATGATAGTCCTGCTCATTACCGACCACATAAATGAGCTGTTCGGCATTGAAATCGTTGTGACGAAGGAGAGCGGTGCCGAGATCCTGAGTCATGTAGACGGAAGTGCCGTCCTTGCGAAGCAGCAGTTTCTGGTCGAGGCCGTCGGCGGTGAGGTCGCACCAAACGGAGCCGTCGTCCTTGCGGAAAAGGACACCAAGGTCGAGACCTTTCTGCACCAGTTCCTTGCCGAGAAGGTAGGTGTTGGACTCGTAGTAGATTTTATCGAAACCGACTCCCATTTTGCGGTATGTTTCGTCGAAACCGGCATAGACCCAATTGTTCATACGTGTCCAAAGGTCGCGGACTTCGGGGTCTCCTTCCTCCCAGCGTTTGAGCATGTGCTGGGCTTCAAGCATGAGAGGAGCCTGACGTTTAGCCTCCTCCTCTTCGATGCCCTGCTGAACGAGCTGCGACACTTCTTCCTTATAATGTTTGTCGAATTCCACATAATATTTGCCCACGAGGTGGTCACCCTTCATGCCGCTGCTTTCGGGAGTTTCACCATTGCCGAATCGCAACCAGGCAAGCATAGACTTGCAGATATGGATTCCTCGGTCGTTAACAAGATTCACTTTCTTGACGTTGGCACCATTGGCGGCAAGCAGTTCGCTCACGGACCAGCCGAGAAGGTTGTTGCGAATGTGACCCAGATGGAGGGGTTTATTGGTGTTGGGCGAGGAATACTCGACCACCACGGGTTTGGCATCTGGGGCGGCGTCACGAAGGCCGAAACGGGAGTCGTCGACGTGGTCGGCTACAAAACGGCACCAATAGCTGTCGGCCACAGAGAGGTTGAGAAACCCTTTTACAGCCTGGAAGGAGCTGATTTCCTCCACCGCCTCGACAACAGCGGCACCCAGTTCAGCCGACACAGCGTCGGGGGACTTGCGGGCCATCTTGACGTACGGAAAAACGACGACAGTATAGTCGCCCTGAAAATCTTTGCTGGTGTCCTGCAACACTACAGAATCGGGCGATACCTCGGCCCCATAGAGATGTTTCACTGCATCGGAAACGGCTTGTTGAATCTTGTTGTGAATCATATAATAAAAAAGATATTAATCTGTTTTGAATTGATATTTGCAAATGCAAAAGTACGATTTTTTTTTGTATCTTAGCGAAAAGTAGTATATTTGTATTTTGAATCAAAAAGAAAAAAGTGCTATAAATACTCTGTTTATGAAAAAATTAACAAGTTTACTCCTAGCCATTGTGCTCCCACTAATCTCATTTGCAAGTGAGGCAGATTTGGAAATGCCCACAGGATTTGCGAGCAATCCTGACACCAAAATCCTTTATTGGGGATTTCTGATAGTATTGCTTGGACTGTTGTTCGGTTTCTGGCAGTTTAGAAAAGTAAGGAAACTGAATGCGCACAAGTCGATGCTGGAAATAGGCAACGTAATTTTCAAGACTTGCTCTACTTATCTGAAACAACAGGGCAAATTCCTGGTTGTATTATTTCTTTTTATCGGAGCGGCCATCGTGCTGTATTTCGGACTGTTGTCGCACATGTCGGCTGGGGCTGTGTGCCTGGTGCTGGCCTGGACTGTGATAGGTATTCTCGGTTCGTATGGGGTGGCCTGGTTTGGTGTGAGGATGAACACCTATGCCAACGCCCGAATGGCTTTTGCCTCTCTGAGGCGCAAACCGCTCGAGCTGCTGAATATCCCCCTGCGTGCCGGAATGAGCATCGGTATCGTGCTGATATGCATAGAGCTGGTACTGATGCTGGTAATCCTGATGTTTATGCCCGAAAATCTGGCAGGCAGCTGCTTTATTGGTTTTGCCATAGGCGAGAGCCTGGGTGCCAGCGCGCTGCGTATTGCCGGCGGCATATTCACCAAGATAGCTGACATTGGAAGCGACTTGATGAAAGTGGTGTTCAAAATTGGGGAGGACGACCCCCGCAACCCTGGAGTAATAGCCGACTGCACAGGCGACAATGCCGGTGACAGCATAGGACCCACCGCCGACGGATTCGAGACCTACGGAGTAACCGGTGTGGCGCTGGTGAGTTTCATACTGTTGGCTGTGCCTCCCGAATACCAGGTGCAGCTGCTGGTGTGGATATTTGTGATGCGTATTCTGGGTATTGTGGCATCTGTTCTGGCATACTATATCAACGGTGCCATTGCTTCGGCACGCTACCGCAATGCCGACGATATGGACTTTGAGAAGCCGCTGTCGAGCCTTGTGTGGATCACCTCGCTGCTGAGCATTCTGGGCACCTTCCTGGCCAGTTATTTCCTGCTTGACGGCCTAGGCAATAACTACTGGCTGGCCCTTGCCATCATCATAAGCTGTGGCACCTTAGGAGCTGCATTGATTCCTGAGTTTACCAAACTGTTCACCTCCCCCACCTCGAAGCATGTGAAAGAGGTGGTGAGAGCATCCGAGAAGGGCGGAGCATCGCTCAATATCCTTTCTGGTATTGTTGCCGGCAATATGGGTGCTTTCTGGACAGGACTTGTTTTCGTGGTGCTGATGATAATAGCCTACATGGCATCTTCTGGCTTTGGACTGGAGACAGTGTTTGGAAACTACTACAGCATTTTCGCTTTCGGTCTGGTGGCATTCGGCATGCTGGGTATGGGTCCTGTGACCATTGCTGTGGACAGCTATGGGCCAGTGACCGACAACGCTCAGAGCGTATACGAACTGTCGCTGATTGAGGACGACACCGAGAAAGCGACCAAGGAGATAAAAGAGGAATTCGGTTTCACTCCCGACTTCGAGAAAGCAAAATACTATCTGGAAGCCAACGACGGAGCCGGAAACACCTTCAAGGCTACCGCCAAACCGGTGCTGATAGGCACAGCAGTTGTAGGTGCCACAACCATGATCTTCTCGCTCATCCTGATGATTCAGAAAACTCTGGGCATAGAGCCCTCGAGTGTGCTGAACCTGCTTAACCCCTACAGCATTATAGGTTTCATCTTGGGCGGTTGCGTAATATACTGGTTTACCGGAGCATCTATGCAGGCAGTCACTACCGGTGCCAACCGTGCAGTAGAATATATTGAAAACAACATTAAATTGGATGCCAACGCCCCGAAGAAAGCCGACACCGAGAAATCGCAAGAGGTAGTGAAGATTTGTACCAACTATGCACAAAAGGGTATGATAAACATCTTCATAGCCATATTCTGCTTCGCGTTGGCTTTTGCCTGCTTCTCGTCGCCCGAAAGTATCGGCGGAATGAACGCAGTATGTCTGTTTATCAGCTACCTGATTAGCATTGCGGTGTTCGGTTTGTTCCAGGCCGTGTATATGGCCAATGCCGGTGGCGCATGGGACAACGGGAAGAAAGTGGTGGAAGTGGACATGAAAGCCAAAGGTACCCCCTTACACGATGCCAGCGTGGTGGGCGACACGGTAGGCGACCCATTCAAAGACACTTCGTCGGTGGCATTGAACCCCATCATCAAATTCACCACACTGTTTGGCGTTTTGGCAATGGAGATAGCCATAAGCGAAGGATTCAAAGGCATAGCCCCCTGGGTGGGCATAGCGTTCCTTATCATTGCTATCATCTTTGCCTATCGATCCTTCTACAAAATGAGAATCAAATAAATTACCTATCAGAAGGAGGGACTTGCCGCAGCGGGTCTCTCCTTCTAGATTTCAATAATAGGAAAAGAGTCAAAGAATAATCATTGGGTACCACGCCGACATAGACAAAATGCAGAAATCTGACACATGAAAACCAGAAAAGAGTGTTAATAATATTTAATTACCATCTCCTTTGCAACAAAACAGGTATCTATGTGTCATATAAATAGAAAAAGGCATCTACATCACAGAACACAATGACTGATTCTTGGTACAATGGGATGCGGAAACACTCAATTAAAAACAACTAACTCACACATAATGAGAAAAAGGAAATACTTAGCATTAGCTCTGCTAGCATTACTTGGGGCGACAGGACTTCAAGCCCAATGCCCCGAGATTACGATTGACGAGAAATACGACCACATACCGTCGCCATTCAACCGCGCCCACAACTGGGATACCTCGGTCAACTGCATCAATGCAAACCTGATACTGCATGCCACCGCATTTATCACTACCCAACACTTCAACGGGCAATACCTGGTGGAAGAAATACCCTACAATCCAGTAGACTCCACCTTCTGTGCCGGCACCCGACTCAACATCACGCAGGACGACCAGTGGGAACAGAGCATGATACAATTCCCATTCACCTTTATGTTTTTCGGATATCCCTACACACAAGCCAATGTGGGTTCGAACGGACTGGTGTCGTTCAACTCCACACAGATGGGAACCTACTGCGACTACACGTTTTATGTTCCCATTCCGTTGGCCAACTTCAGTACCTCGTACAATACGTCCAAAAATGCTATTTACGGCGTGTATGAGGACATCGACCCCCGATACCTGATAAATCCCACCACCGGCGGAATATTCCGCAGTGTGGGTGGCGAATATCCGTGCAGATATCTCTGTGCCAGTGTGAACGGAGTGGGGCTCTATGGCAACAACGACGAGAAAAACACCTACCAGATAGTATGCTACGAAGGCACCAATATTATTGAAGTACACGTGAGACAACGCCACTGCTGCTCTACAACGAACAGCGGCAAAGGATTGATAGGCATACAGAACGCCTCGGGAACAGACCAGCTGTCGCATTATCATGATGTGGAATACCTGGGCGACCCCACATACTACATTCAGCAAAACTCGCCCGGAGCTTTTGTGGCACCCAACCGCGGCAATCAAGCAGGAGGATGGACCACAGAAACAAGTTTTGAGGCCTGGCGATTCACCCCACAAGGAGCAACAGCTAAGAATATCAGCTGGTGGAAACTAGTGGAAGACGCAAACGGCAACATTGTAGACTCAGTAGAGTTTTCTTCCACCATCGGCGACACGAATGGCTATTACCTCAACAACGAGCACACAATAGTGAGTGTTACTCCGCGAAGAACCACCCGTTATTTGGTGAAATGTGTGTATCGCGGCGCCAACGGTTACCTGTACGGTGTTGACGGACGCAGTATGCGAGACACTATCACCGTGGGTATGGATACTGCACGTGCAATGACACTTATCACCGACGACTCAATACTCTGTGAAGGTGAACGCTGCAACATAGCACTACAATATCCCAGCAACGACCAAATACTTGACTCCTGTTCGTGGAGTGCCCTGAAAGAGTTTAACGGGGTGAAAAACCTGATGCCCCCCACAGCACTGACCAACGCCTTCACCACCGTGCAGCTCAACGACCAAACCGGCCACCTGACACAAAACCACATCGACTCAACTTGGATAATATGCACAGCGTCGTTCCGTAATGGCTGCAACAACCACGACAGCATACTGATACAGACATACCCCAACTATAAATACTACGACACCACGGGTATATGCCGAGGTGAATCGTACACGTGGTGCGGAATGACATTCTCTCAACCCATCGACACCAGCAAACACTACTATTCTGTTACCGAATGCGACAGTACACGCTATCTACACCTCATCGTGTCCGACATCAGCCATTCCGTCGACAAAGTGCTGGACTGCAAGCCCCACACCTGGATTAACGGAAGAACTTACGATTCGGACAATACCGACACCCGCGACCAAGACACCGTAGTGCTGGTAAATAAATGGGGATGCGACAGCACCGTGACGCTGGACTTCACCTTCATACCTATGAAAGCCATCATAGAACATACGCCCGAAGCGGCAACCCTGGACCAGCTGACAATAGACCTGATAGACCGGAGCTACGGACACGACTCGCACGTATGGTTGCTACCCGACGGCACGACCAGCACATTGTCGCAAACCAGCGTGATATTCCCGCTCAACGGAGTGGACACGATGGATGTGAGGCTGGCGGTGCATAACGATTACGGATGTGACGACACCGCAAAAACCACCATACACCTCCACAAGGTGGCCCATTTCGTGCCCAACGTTTTCACCCCCGACAAGGAAGACAACAACCGGTTCTTCCCCTTGGTGCAAGGAAACATTACCGAAGTGGAAATGTGGATTTTCAACCGTCATGGCGAACAGGTATGTTACTTCAAGGGACCCAACGGCTATTGGGACGGCACAACCGAAGACGGGAAACGTTGCCCTCAAGGTGTATATGTATATGTGATGCGCTACCGCAGTTCGTTCGAACCGTTGCTGACGCAGGAAGTGAAAGGCACAGTGACCCTGCTACGATAAGCTTCGGATAATCCAATTGGCAAACTGTGTGCCTTACATTTTTAGGAGAGAAACTAAAAGAGAAAACTAATAATAATCGTTCAAAATGAAAATTGCAATAGTCGGAGCCACCGGCCTCGTGGGGAGTGTGATGTTACAAGTGCTTCAGGAAAGAGGCTTTGCCAATGAAGAAATCATTGCCGCCGCCTCGCCCAAATCGGTAGGCAAGCGCATCCCGTTTGCCGGACGGGAGCTGACCGTGGTGAGCGTGGACGACGCTATAGCACAACATCCCCAATATGCTGTTTTTTCGGCTGGGGCTTCTACCTCACGCCAATATGCGCCCCGTTTTGCAGAAGTGGGGTGTACCGTAATCGACAACTCTTCATGCTGGCGCATGGACAAAGATGTGCCACTGGTGGTGCCGGAAATTAATATAGACAGCGTCGGGCCGCAAAACCGAATCATCGCCAACCCCAACTGTTCGACCATACAGATGGTGCTTGCCCTTTCGAGACTGCATTGGGAATACCATATCAAACGAATGGTTATCTCGACCTACCAAAGCATCACCGGAACAGGGATTAAGGCCGTAAGGCAGCTTGAAACAGAAGAAACCTACAGTTTTGAGCACCACACACCCGACAATGAATTGAGACAGACCCTGCAGCGTGAGTTGGGCGACCAATACCAACCCGCTTACCCCAACACAATATACCGGAACCTCTTCCCTCACGGAGGGGACTTCCTTCCCAACGACTACACCACAGAAGAGGAAAAATTGGTGAACGAGACACGCAAAATCCTGTCCGATGAAACCATACGGGTGTCTGCCACTGTGGCACGTGTGCCTGTGGTGGGCGGTCATAGCGAGTCGGTAAATGTCGAATTCCACAAAGAATTCACTATGGAGCAAGTGCTCACACTCGTTGCTGGGACTCCTGGAGTAATAGTTTGCGACAACCCCTCGCAAAACCTCTACCCCACCCCCGTAATGGCACACAACAAAGACGAAGTATTTGTGGGGCGCATCCGGCGAGACGACACCCAGCCCTGCACACTTAACCTCTGGATTGTGGCCGACAATCTGCGCAAAGGTGCCGCCACCAACGCCATACAGATATTACAACAACTTATTCAACGCAATCACCATCAACAATAAACATATTATTCAATCAACCCATGAAATCGGCATTAAGCAAATCCCTATTCATACTCTCAGCTGCAGCCATATTGTTTTTGACAAGCAGCTGCAACAAAACCATATTCGACGAGACACGCACCTTTGCGAACGACACCTGGATGCGATTCTCGCCCGAAAAGTTTGAAGTGAACGCCCCAAGCACTGAGGATTGCTACAACTTTGTAGTCACCCTCACTATCGATACCAACATCTTCCACGAAGCTGGATTGCCCATCATACTCGAAATAGCCAACCCTGAGAACGAGACCCGCACCATGTTTGCCACACTGCTGTTTCGCAACCATGAGGGAACCATATTGGGGCATCTTGACGAAAACGGCAATCTGGTGATAACCCAGACGGTGCGCGAATACTACTTCTTCAACACCACCGGCATACACCACATTTCGCTGGGACAGCGAACCAGCAAATACGAAATACGGGGCATTAAGCAGCTGAACCTCCATATAGAGAAAGCCAAGCTGGAATATCCCGATTGATGCTTTATTCCGCCTTCCGCTGAAAAACAGGCATTATTATTATCGTAGTTCATCCACAATGATGTCAGCGGATTAGTACATATCCAATGGCTCAGTTGTATAGCCCTCCCACTCATGATAGACGCTTCTATAAACAAAAATATAGAACGCATTAAACTGCGCCTCAAGACAATCCCGGAAAACCCCGGGGTATATCAGCATCTTGACCAGTCGGGGACAGTGATTTATGTAGGCAAAGCCCGTAACTTGCAACGGAGGGTAAGCTCCTATTTCTCGCACTACGAGGACAAGAGCCGTAAGATACAAATGCTGGTACGGAACATATACGACATACGTGTTACTGTTGTGGCCACCGAAGTTGATGCCCTGCTGCTGGAGAACAACCTCATAAAACGCTACCAGCCGCGATACAACAGTATGCTCAAAGACGATAAGACCTATCCTTATCTCTGCATCACCGACGAAGAATACCCCCGACTCATCTTCACCCGAAACCATCAACTGCGGGGACAATATTTCGGCCCATATCCCAACCAGCGCATCATGCGCGAACTGCAAGACATTATAGACCAGCTTTTCTCTTACCGAAAATGCAACAAGATGCCAACCAACGGACGCCCCTGCATGAAACACCAGATAGGTTTGTGCAAGGCTCCCTGTGCGGGGCTGCAGAGCAAAGAGGAGTATTTGGCGGATATAGAAAATATTCGTCGCATACTAAAAGGCGATTTTGCCGACATATTGGACGAGATGAAACGTCAGATGCTCTCATTGGCCGAAGAACTGCGATTCGAAGAGGCGGAGATGATGAAGCGCCGCATCCGTCGGCTGGAAGAGTACCAAAGCCGCTCCACAGTGGTCAACACCTCGGTGAAGGACGTTGACGTATTCAGCATCCTCTCGGACGAAAAATATGCGTATGTCAATATGATGCGGATAAAAAACGGAAGTATCATATACAGTTTCTCGCACGAGATTGTGAAGCAATTGGACGAAAGCGACGAAGAGATACTCTCGACCGTCATCCCTACCCTGCACCAACGCACAGAGAGCACCGCAAAAGAGGCAGTGATACCTTTCCATGTAGATGATTTGCCCGAAGAGTATATGAAACAAACTATACCCACCCGGGGCGACCGACTGCAACTGCTTGAGCTGTCGCTGAGGAATGTAAAAGCATACCAAATACAATGCCGACACCAGCGTGCACTGGTAAATCCCGATGAGGGCGAACCGAACCGCAAACATCAGCATCTATTGGAACGCATTCAGAAAGCATTGAATCTGCCTATGCTTCCCATTAACATTGAATGCTTCGACAATTCGAACATCCAAGGTGCCTTCCCAGTTGCGGCAATGGTGCGTTTTACCAATGGGAAACCCAACCGGAAAGAGTATCGCAAATATAATATCAAAACAGTAGAGGGTCCCGACGACTACGCCTCGATGGCCGAGGTGATATACCGCCGATACAAACGACTCACAGAAGAGGGGCAACCACTACCCCAACTGCTTGTGGTTGATGGCGGACAGGGACAAATGGAAGTGGCGCGACAAGTTATCCAAGACCAGCTGCACCTCGAAATCCCCATTGCCGGACTTGCCAAGGACGACCGACACCACACCTCCGAGCTCCTCTACGGATTTCCGCCAAAGGTGGTGGGACTCAAACCCACCGACCCCCTCTTCCACCTCTTGGAACAGATACAAAATGAGGTGCACCGTTTCGCCATCACCTTCCATAAGGACAAACGCAGCAAGGGTACTTTCAGAACCCAACTTACCGACATACCCGGCATAGGCGACAAGACCGCCCGCGACCTTTTGCTCAAATTCGGCAGCGTGAAAGAGGTTCGCCTACAAACCGAAGCCGACCTCGCAAAAGTGGTAGGCCCCGCCAAAGCCAAAGCCATCCTCGCCTACTTCGCCACACAACAATGATTCTGACAAAACAACGACTCACATAAAAAATCCCAATTTGAGCCGAACATACCATAAAGGTCGATTATTGGGAATATAATCCATATCTTTGCATTGTAAATCGTTCCATCGCCGTGGGTTCACTGAAGGTTCGCTACTTCAACGGTATTTCAACGGCATTTCGACGCTTTTGAAGCGTAGAAATAGCGTTAATTAAGTATGGGTCATGCGTTTGAGCATCGAACTCATGGCAAAGATGCGTCCCGTCATGGACGCGACACGAAAACATATAAATCGAACCTGCAACAAACCCTAATGAACGATTTGGGATAAAAGAAAGCCCCTGCCACGACAGTAGGGGCCTATTTTTAGTTGCGGGCAGTGGAGACTGCCCGCAACAAGGTTTAACGTTTTAATAAATTAATTATCCTGAACGGGGCGTACAGAGTACCCGAATATGCGACTGTTGCAGTTCGTCGCGCTGAGACCGCTGCTGACTAAGTCCATGATGTACGCGCTGAGCTTATTGACGGGCGTGGACGACCAATAGTAGACGCCGAGGCCCACATCGTAGACATTCGTGCCGTAGCGGTAGCCCGCCGCAGGCAGGAATACTGCACCAGCTGCCTCCATCTGCGCCCACTGTGCGAGAGTGTAGCTGTTATGTGTCCAGTCAATATCGTTGTTTCCATCATAAGTGGCGAATCCTGAAGTGAACGAACACTCCGAAGGCAGTGTCCAACTGTCGGGAAGTAAAATCAGCCCGCCCACACCGTTAATGTTGCCGATAGCAAATTTGGATGAGGCATTGGGACGTTCGTTAAGCAGGTACTCCCATTCGGCTTGGGTGAGAGTGCGCCATCGGTTGGCAGTATTTCCGCCGTTGCTGATGGGGTTGCTACCCCAGTCAACGAAGGCGCCATAGTCCATATAGCTGGTGGAGGATAGGGTTGGATTGCTGCCCGTGCCCCAACCAAAGAGGTCTATCCAACCACTATAGGTGGAGCTGATA
>JAEEGF012398448.1_pt1 | contig 68868 bp, 56 predicted proteins | sample 9134171 | NCBI WGS metagenome assembly JAEEGF01 (sample SAMN16246542, study PRJNA631951) | gut metagenome | biome: gut microbiome; feature: rumen; material: AP-attached | host: Bos | place: Iran: Karaj | collected 2018-10 | reverse complement strand
CTTCAGATTCCACCTCGCAGTGGACACCCTTGCTTTCGACTATATCCTTCCCACTACCGGGCGGATTCGGGACTTTAACCCTTTAGAAACGTGCGTCGCTAGGCGCACCATAAAAGAATCCCCCGTTTCGGATTGAAACGGGGGATTTGTGTTTCAGGTGCTTATCAGCAGATCTCTGCGCCTGCGGGCATTTCCTTTTCGGGAGTTACCAGCGCGAGAGTGCCGTCGGGAGCTTCCGCACAGAGGAGCATTCCTTCGGAAACAACGCCTGCAAGTGTGGCGGGCTTGAGGTTTACAAGTACCATTACCTTTTTGCCGACCATTTCTTCAGGCTTGTAATGCTGCTTGATACCGGAAACTATCTGCTTTACTTCGTTTCCGATCTTTACCTGAGAGCAGAGAAGCTTTTTGGACTTCGGAACTTCTTCGCACTTAATGATCTCACCGACCGCAAACTGCATTTTTGCAAAATCATCGTAAGTGATCTCGGGCTTCTTCTCGAGCACGATATCCGCGGTTTCGGCAGCAGCTCCGCTTGAGCCTGCGGCAGTGCCTTCTGCAGGAGTGCCGTGTTCACGCGCATATTCCTCAGCCTGCTTTTTTCTTATCTCCTCGGCCTTTACAAGGATCTCGTTCACATCAAGCCTTGCAAACAGGATCTTAGGCTCTGCGGTAACGACCGTGCCGCTCGGGATGAGCCCGAATTCCTTTAAGGAACCGAAGCTGCGCTCTTTTACGTTCAGCTGCTCAAAGATCGCTTTTGCGGTATCGGGCATGAAAGGCTTTAACAGCGTGGTCGCGATGGCGATCGACTCAAGGAGATTGTAGAGAACCGTCTGCAGACGGCCCTGTTTTTCCTGATCTTTTGCAAGTATCCAGGGTGTGGTCTCGTCGATGTATTTGTTGCAGCGCTTGTAAACGTTAAAGATCTCGGTGAGCGCGTCCGCAACGCGGAGCTCGTCCATCTTTGCGAATACCTTGTCGGAAGCTTCGAGGGCGACTTTTTTGAGATCCTCGTCCACGGGCTCGGTGACCATGGAGTTGATGACCTGACCCTCGAAATACTTGTTTGTCATGGAAATGGTGCGGTTGACCAGATTCCCCAGAGTATTCGCAAGGTCGGAGTTCACACGCTCCGTCATGAGTTCCCAGGTGATGGTACCGTCGTTGTCATAAGGCATCTCGTGAAGCACGTAGTAGCGCACTGCATCCACGCCGTATACGTCGCAGAGGTCCTCGGCATAGAGTACGTTTCCGCGCGATTTGCTCATCTTTTCGCCACCCTGAAGGAGCCAGGGGTGACCGAACACCTGCTTGGGCAGCGGCAGACCCAGAGCCATTAGGAAAATGGGCCAGTAGATCGTATGGAAGCGGATGATGTCCTTTCCGATGAGGTGGAGATCCGCGGGCCACATGGTGTTGAAGCGCTCAGAGGAGTTGCCGTCAGCATCGTAACCAATACCTGTGATATAGTTTGAAAGAGCATCGAGCCACACATATACTACGTGCTTATCGTCAAAATCAACGGGAATGCCCCATTTGAAGCTTGTCCTGGAAACGCACAGATCCTGAAGACCCGGGAGCAGGAAGTTGTTCATCATCTCATTTTTCCTGGAAACGGGCTGTATGAATTCGGGATGCGTGTTGATATAGTCGATCAGCTTGTCGGCATATTTGCTCATCTTGAAGAAATATGCCTCTTCCTTGGCAGGCTGTACATCACGTCCGCAGTCGGGGCACTTGCCGTCTTTGAGCTGGGAGGCGGTCCAGAAGGATTCGCAGGGCTTGCAGTACATGCCTTCGTAATATCCCTTGTAGATATCTCCCTGGTCGTAAAATTTCTTGAAGATCTTTTTTATCTGGGTTTCGTGGTCTTCGTCCGTGGTCCTGATAAAGCGGTCGTAGGATGTGTTCACTCTGTCCCAGATGGTCTTTATCTTTCCGGCGGTCCTGTCCACAAATTCCTTGGGCGTGACGCCGTTTGCACGCGCCATGTCTTCTACCTTCTGGCCGTGCTCGTCGGTACCTGTCTGGAAAAATACGTCATATCCCTGAAGTCTCTTGTAACGCGCGATGGCATCGGCAAGGATGGCTTCGTAGGTGTTTCCGATGTGCGGAACGCCCGATGCGTAGGCGATCGCCGTTGTTATATAATATTTCGGTCTGCTCATATCTCACCCGTCCTTTTAAAAACATTTAATGGATTATACTTCAAAGATGCTTATATTTCAAGTGTTTCCGAGCAAGATATCTTTGCCCGGGACGTGATCTTTGGGAGTACAACAAAAAATCAGAGTTATTTAACAATTAATTGTTAGACAAACGGAGTGGCATGTGATAGAATACGCTTCTGCAACATATAGTAAATATTTTTTTAACTATCGGAAAGGCAAAGCTATGTCAAAGCAAAAGGACGCTTTCCCCATGAGTAAGTTGCGATGGCTTTGGTACAACATGAAAGGCACCAGAGTGCTCTTTGTTTTCGCTATCATCGGAACCCTGCTGTACAACGTGATGCAGCTCACGGTTCCGTATTTTAGTGCTCAGATAGTGGACAACTTCCTCACCGGAGAAGATGCGAGAAAGAATCTGACAGAGAACACGGATCTTTTTTACACCCTGATCATACTCATGGTCGTTGTTACGGTCGTCCGGGTAATACTGGTATATCTGGACTGCATGGCCTATGAGTACACCTCACAGAAGACGCTCTACCGCATCAGGAATTTCCTGTATGACAAGATCCAGCGTCAGGATATGAAATTTTATTCCACCTACCGCACTGGTGACCTGATGACAAGAGTCACGGGTGACCTTGATGCCGTGAGGCACATGGTGGCGTGGGTCACAAGAATGATAGTCGAAGCGTTTTCGCTCTACACGGCGACTGCGGTATATCTTTTCATCATGAACTGGAAGCTTGCGCTTTCGGTGATGATAATGTCTCCCGTGCTCCTCGGGATCATCGTGAAATTCCGCGCGGATGTGGCTCCGCGTCACAAAGCGCTTCGTGAAAAGCTTGCAAACATGAACACTTACGCACAGGAAAATATTTCCGGAAACCGCGTGGTCAAGGCGTTTGCGAGGGAAGACTACGAGATCGAAAAATTTGATGCGGCAAATGCCGATTTCCGCGATACCAACAAAGAAACACAGAGGACCTGGCTCAGGTACTATCCTTACATCGAGAGCTGCGCAAACCTCCTTGCGGTCATCCTTTTGCTGGTGGGCGGCATTTTCCTCATCAGGGGCAGCCTCACCATGGGTGAATATGTGGCGTTCTCCGGCCTCATCTGGGCCATTGCGAACCCCATGAGACAGCTGGGCGGCATCATGAACGAATTCCAGCGTTTCTCGGCATCCTCTGCAAAGGTAATGGAGATCTATTTCTCCGAGCCCGAGATCGTGGACAAGCCCAATGCGGTGAGCCATCCCGAGCCTTTCAAGGGAAAGATAGAGTTCAGGCATGTTTCGTTTATGTATTCCGACGGGAAACTTCCGGTGTTAAAGGATATCTCATTTACGGCGGAGCCCGGTGAGACAGTGGCGATCATGGGTGAAACGGGATGCGGCAAAACATCGCTCATCCACCTTATACCGAGATTTTATGAGCCCACTGCCGGTGAAGTCCTGATCGATGGTGTGAACGTGAGCGACTACAAGCTTCACGAGCTTCGTAAGCACATCGGTCTCGCTACGCAGGATGTATTGCTCTATTCGGATACCATCGAAGGAAACATCGCGTACGGCGTGATGCATCTCACTCCCGAGCGTGTGGTGAAATTTGCGCGTTATGCTTCGGCAAACGACTTTGTCTCAAAAATGCCCGAGGGCTATGACACCATAGTCGGCGAGCGCGGCGTGGGACTTTCCGGAGGCCAGAAACAGAGGATCTCGCTTGCACGTGCGCTTGCGGTGGAGCCGTCGATCCTTATCCTTGACGACACGACTTCCGCTGTGGATATGGAAACGGAAAAAGAGATACAGCATTCGCTCCGCGAGCTTGATTTCAAGTGCACAAAGATAATCATCGCACAGCGTATCTCCACCACAAAATTTGCCGACAAGATCCTGGTGCTCCAGGATGGTAGGATCACAGAGAGCGGCACCCATGAAGAGCTGATAAAGAAGGGCGGCTATTACAGCGAACTTGTAAAGCTTCAGACGGGAGGTGAGGAGTGATGGCAGAAAACAAAAAGAAGACCTTAAAAGCCGGCAACATGCGTGAAGAGCACGTTGCGGGACAGAAGAACACCTATAAGGTGGACGAGGCTTACGAGGAAGAATTTAACATTCGTCACCTTCTCCTTGCCGGAGCTTATATCAAAAAATATCTGAAATACATGATCACCGCGATGATCTTTTCGGGGATCGCGGGCGTGACATCGCTCATGGCGCCGAAGATCACACAGAAGGTGCTCGACGAAGCCGTGCCTCAGAAGGACTACAATTACCTCTATCTCCTGGTAGGCCTGCTTGCGCTGGTGTTTGTGGTGAGCGTTGTGTTTTCCACCATCCGTTCGCGAACGATGGTAAACGTGAGCCAGAACATCATTTACGACATAAGAAAGGACCTTTTTGCACATCTCCAGAAGCTTCCTTTCCAGTATTACGATGACAGACCGCACGGAAAGATACTCATCCGCGTGGTTAACTATGTAAACTCCGTTTCCGACATGCTTTCAAACGGACTGATCAACGTGGTGCTCGAGATCATGAACCTTGTGTTCATCATTGGCTTTATGTTTGCGACCGACGTGCAGCTTTCAATAGTGGTGCTCTGCGGTGTGCCTGTGCTTGCCGTGTTCATGTTCTGGATAAAGAACAAGCAGAGAAAAGCATGGCGCGCGGTATCAAACAAAAACTCAAACCTCAATGCTTATCTTCAGGAGAACATAGTGGGCGCGAGGATCACGCAGATCTTTGCGCGTGAGGACGAGAATGCCGAGATCTTTGCGGGGCTTTCCAATGACTGCAAAAAGACCTGGATGAGCGCGGTTTCCTACTCCAGCCTTGTATGGCCCGGCATCGACACGATTTCCGTGCTCGTAAGAGCGGCGATCTTCATTTTCGGTCTGGTCGTCTTTGGAGCCGGAAACAAGTCGCTCGGTACCATCATCGCAATCTCCAGCTATGCGAGCAGGTTCTGGCAGCCCATAATGAACCTCGGAAACATTTTCAACGGCTTCATCAACAACATGGCATATCTCGAGAGGATTTTTGAGACCATGGGCGAGCCCGTGACCGTTGACGACTGCGAAGGCGCAACGGAGCTTCCTCCCATTAAGGGCGAAGTCGTGTTTGAAAACGTGCATTTCAGCTATGAGCCCGGAAAAGAGATACTTCATGACGTATCCTTCACGGTAAAGCCCGGCGAGAGCATTGCGCTTGTAGGACCTACCGGCGCGGGAAAATCAACGATAGTGAACCTGGTTTCAAGATTTTACAATGTCGACAGCGGAAGAGTGCTGATCGACGGGCAGGATATCTCAAAGGTGACGCTCAAATCCCTGAGATCCCAGATGGGTATAATGCTGCAGGACAGCTTCATTTTCTCGGGGACGATCGAGGACAACATCCGCTACGGAAAGCTCGACGCGACGCTTGATGAGATAAAGAAAGCGAGCAAAACGGTCTGCGCCGACAGCTTTATCGAGAATATGCAGGACGGCTATCAGACCGAGGTAAAGGAGAGAGGCTCCCTTCTCAGCCAGGGCCAGAAGCAGCTTATTTCCTTTGCGAGGACGCTCCTTTCGGATCCTGCGATACTTGTGCTCGACGAAGCGACATCCAGTATCGACGTTCAGACGGAACGCGCTCTGCAGCAGGGCCTTAACGCAATGCTGAAGGGCCGCACCAGCTTCATCATCGCGCACCGTCTTTCCACCATCAGAAACTGCGACAAGATAATGTACATCTCCGACGGCGGTATCACCGAGTGCGGCACACATGACGAGCTCATGGCAAAACGCGGCGATTATTACCATCTCTACACCGCACAGAAGGAAGATATCGCATAGCCTGCGATATTGACGCACATACATGTTTTCTGATAAAATAAGCCATCCGTTTTTCGACGGGTGGCTTTTTTGGGTTTACTTAATGACACAGCACGAGAGGAGGTTCTTTTTGGACAGGATGATTACGAGAAACATGGCGGAGCTTGATGAGCTTGCGGCAAAATGCGGAGAAAACAACGTTATAGACCCGGCACTTTACGGTGAATACGATGTTAAACGCGGACTAAGAGACATAAACGGCAAAGGTGTCCTCACCGGACTCACCAGGATCTCGGAGATAATATCTTCAAAAACAGTGGACGGAAAGTCGGTCCCGTGCGACGGGATACTTCGCTACAGAGGTATAGATGTGCGGGATCTCTGCGACGGATTCAGCCGCGACAACAGGTTTGGTTTTGAAGAAACGACATATCTCCTGCTCTTTGGAGAACTTCCGGACAATGAGGAACTTGAGCGCTTTACGGCGCTTTTGTCCCATCTTCGCACGCTTCCCAGAAACTTTGTGAGGGACGTGATAATGAAGGCGCCGAGCAAGGACATGATGAACACTCTTGCGAGGAGCGTGCTCACGCTTGCGTGCTACGACAAGACCATAGACGATGTTTCGCTTGAAAATGTGATGAGACAGTGCATCATGCTGATCAGCGTTTTTCCCATGCTTGCGGTATACGGATATCAGGCGTATAATCATTACGAAAAAGGCAAAAGCCTTTACATACACAAACCCGACCCCAAGCTTTCGACCGCGGAGAACATTTTGAGGCTTCTTCGTCCGGACAAGAAATATACCCCGCTCGAAGCAAAGATCCTTGACATAGCGCTTGTGCTCCATGCGGAACACGGTGGTGGTAACAACTCCACTTTTACCACTCATGTGGTGACTTCGTCGGGCTCTGACACTTATGCGGTGATGGCAGCGGCGCTCGGGTCGCTCAAAGGCCCGAAGCACGGCGGCGCAAACATCAAGGTGGTGCAGATGTTTGCCGATATGAAAAAGAATGTCTCGGACCTCACGGATGAAGCGGAGGTCAGGGAATATCTCCTGAAACTCCTTCACAAGGAGGCTTTTGACCAAAAGGGCCTGATCTATGGAATGGGCCACGCGATCTATTCGATCTCGGATCCCAGAGCGCAGATATTCAAAGGCTTTGTGGAGCAGCTCGCTCACGAAAAAGGGCGGGATGATGACTATGCGCTCTATTCCATGGTGGAAACGCTGGCTCCTCGTGTTATCGCCGAGGAACGCCGTATTTACAAGGGTGTCAGCGCGAATGTGGATTTTTACAGTGGTTTTGTATATTCTATGCTCGACCTTCCTGCGGAGCTTTTTACGCCCATTTTTGCGATGGCACGCGTGGCGGGCTGGAGCGCGCACAGGCTTGAGGAGCTGATAAACCAGGACAAGATAATCCGTCCTTCCTACCAGCCCATCCAAAAGCCGGTGAAATACAGGATGTTATCGGAAAGACAGTAACGGAGGATGCCCGCGTGAGCGGGATTTTGGAAAATGGTAACCATAAAGGACATAGCCGAAAAACTGGGAATAGCCGTGAGCACGGTCTCTAAGGGACTGAACGGTGCTGAGGACATTTCCGAGGAGACCAGGCAGCTGGTGCTTGACACCGCTGTCGAGATGGGATATTCCCTTAAAAAGATAAAGCGCACAAAAACGGCAAAAGTCTGCGTTTTTGTGGACAGCGGAAATATGGAATTTGAAACGATAGAGCAGTTTGGCTATGACATCGTAAACGGCTTCAAAAAGGCCGCGATAAGCAGAAACTGGGAGGTTGTGATAGAGCCTTCCAGACTTAATTTCAGATCACTTGAAAAATATGACAGCTATATGCTGAAAAACAGCTATGCGGGCGCATTTCTGCTCGGGTTTACCCTGCATGACGACTGGATCACGCAGCTTGAAAAGACCACCGTTCCGACGGTGCTCCTCGACAACTTCATCCCTCACAATGAGCATGTCGGCTATGTCGGCACGGATTCCGCGGAAGGCATAGCGCAGGCTGTGAAACATCTTGCAAAGCTCGGTCATTCCAGGATCGCATTCCTTAACGGAGCGAAAAACTCCATGGTATCCGAGCAGAGAGAAGCGGCATTCCGTCAGAGCATGGCAGAAAACGACCTTCCCGTGGACGAGAGGCTTGTGGCCTACGGTTACTATGTTCCGGACTGCGCAAAGACCTATGTTTCCGGCTTTGTAAAAAACGGCGCGACGGCAGTGATGTGCGCGAGCGACCTCATTGCAAGCGGCGTGGTGAACGAGCTCGGACGACTGGGGTATCGCGTTCCGGAGGATGTTTCCGTGATCGGCTTTGACGATCTTCCGGTCGCAGAAGAGCTTGATCCGCCTCTTACCACAGTGCGCCAGGACAGGACAAACCTCGGAAAGAGCGCAGCTCTGATGCTTGACGGCCTTATCAGGGGAGTGTCGATGTCAAAGCTTTTGCTCCGCGCAAAGCTTGTCGTGAGATATTCCACGGGACCGGTAAAGGCCAAGGGCGATAAAATACAGAGATCTTAAACGGTACAAAAAAAGCGGGAACTCATTAAATTGAGCTCCCGCCTGTTTTTTTGCCCGTGTTTTGGAAATGAACGATCCTTTACAGGAATACGTATTTCAGGATGAAGAGTACCGCCAGTACATACATGAGAGGGGAAACTTTCTTTGCCTTTCCTGTGCAGAGGTTGATGATCACATAGGATACGGTGCCGAATGCGATACCATCGGAAATGCTGTAAAGAAGAGGCATTGAAAGAAGCGCGATGTATGCGGGGATAGCTTCTGTAAGATCGTCAAACTTGATGTCAACGACTGCAGAGAACATAAGGAAGCCTACAAAGATCAGCGCGGGAGCTGTTGCAAAGCTCGGGATCGCGATGAAGATGGGGCTGAGCGCTACGGATACAAGGAACAGGAGACCGGTAACCACTGCGGAAAGACCGGTGCGGCCGCCCTCGGAAACGCCTGCGGAGCTCTCAACGAAGGTCGTTGTTGTGGAAGTACCGAGTACGGCACCTGCGCAGGTTGCGATAGCGTCGGAAAGGAGAGCAGGCTTGATGCGGGGAAGCTTTCCGTCCTTATCGAGCATGTCAGCCTTGGAAGCGCAGCCGATGAGGGTTCCGAGTGTATCAAATACGTCTACGAACAGGAATGAGAACATGATGACAACGAAGTCAAGGATCTTGATGTTCTTGAAAGCCTCAGCGCTGAAGCATGCTCCGAAGGTCTCTCCGATAGCGGAGAAAGAAAAGCTGCTCCATGAAGGAAGAAGGCTTGCGCCCTTGTAAAGACCTGTAAGCTGGCAGATGATGCCGATTATCCAGGTGGCAACGATGCCGATGAGGATGGAGCCCTTAACCTTCTTTACATGAAGGATGGCGATGATCATGAGGCCGATGAGGGCAAGGATTGCTGCGATACCGGTGGTGCGGAAGTTCTCGCCGGAGAACTTGGTAACGGTAACGAGTGTTGCGTCGCTGTTTACAACGATGCCTGCGTTCTCAAGTCCGATGAACGCTACAAAGAGGCCGATACCAACGGAAATGCCCTTCTTAAGCTGGAGCGGGATGGCATCGAAGATGGCCTCGCGGATATTGGTAAGCGAGAGAGCAATGAAGATGACGCCTTCAACAAGTACTGCGAACAGTGCGAACTGCCAGGTGTAACCCATTCCGAGTACAACGGTGTAAGCAAAGTAAGCGTTGAGGCCAAGTCCGGGAGCAAGAGCAAAGGGATAATTTGCCATAAGTCCCATGCACATGGTTCCGATGAAGGATGCAAGCGCTGTCGCGATGAGAATGGCCTGGGGGTTCATTCCCGAAGCGGACAGGATGTTGGGGTTTACGACCAGGATATAGGCCATGGTCATAAACGTGGTGACACCGGCGATGACTTCTGTTTTTACGTCAGTCCGGTTTTGCTTGAGCTGGAAAAATTTCTCTAACATAATCTCCTCACTTTCATTTTTTGTGATCGAATTATATAACACAGTTATTGTACGCCTATAGTTGTCAGTATTCAATCAGTTTGAGTTTATAATTTTTTAATAAATCCGATAAAATACGCTTATCAATAGGGTTTTGGCCCGATTTTGGAAACGAAAAAACGGGATTATTGAAAAATTATTAGCACTCACTATTGACGAGTGCTAATAACGGTGATATAATGACACCAGAACAAAGAAAAACGGCCGGGCATTAAAAGCAGGCCACACACGAATGATCACAGGAGGTAGAGTTATGTTTACACCCGCATTGTTTAATGATAGTTTTTTTGATGACCTTTTCGGAACAAGGGAAGTTGAACCCCGTCATTTTGAAAAGCCCGTACAGAGGCTTATGAGCACGGATGTCAGGGAGACCGAGAACGGATATGAGCTGGCTGTGGATCTTCCGGGCTATGAGCTTGAGAATATCAAGGGCGAAGTGAAGGACGGATATCTCACCATCACCGCAGAGCACAAGAACGAGACGGAAGAGCGCGACAATAAGACCGGATACATCAGAAAAGAGCGTTATTCGGGTTCCTGCAGCAGGACGTTCTATGTCGGCGAGGGCGTTACTCAGGAGGACATCAAGGCGAAATACAGGAACGGCGTGCTCACGATAGATGTTCCGAAGAAGGACGTCAACAAGGTTCCTGAGAAGCGTTTCATTCAGATCGATGGCTGACGTGGCATTTTGTCTGCATCATCATCACACCTAATCAATCTTATTAGGAAGATTAATTTCCTTCTTTCAGGATTCATTGATACAATACAAGTGTCCAAAGAGTCAATGGTGATTCATATTTAGAAAGAGGGTTTTTATGCAGGATCCGAGAGACCGGAAGACAGCGCTCACAGATGCTTTGTATTCGGCAGAGCGTGTATCGTTCAATGGCAAGAAAGTTACCGTAAATCACGGCAGGATAACGAGAGTTTTCCTTGAAAGCGGGCGTATCCGCGTAAATTACAGCGACGCCACCGTTTCCAGCTACAGACCGGGTCCCACCGCAGTCTGAGGGAATCACCCGCAGTCCCGTGGACAATTAAATAACGATAAAATATAGACCGCACTTATTGTGAAGTGCGGTCTGTTTTTTTGGATTCAGTTAGCCTCTTTTTTGTATTCGGAAACTATCAGGTCTTTCACTTTTGACGTTATGTTGGAATAATAATATTTTTGGTTTCCGTTTACTGAGACGACAAGCGCATCACCGCTTACGTGGATATATAACCGATCTTCGCCCAAGCTATACCTGATATAATAATATACATTGTCCCCAGGTTGTGTTTTATTGAGTTTATCAAGCTGCGGAGCAGCCTGATAACAGCCCTCGTTTAGCAGTTCGTTAAAGGATGATAAATGATCGGAGTCCAAGATCTCTTTTTCTTCATAAGGCGTGTTATGGAATCCCACGTAAACAACCGCACCCGGCGAGGTTATAAAAGATTCTATACCGATATCTTCCGCTGAGTAGATTCTTTGATCTACGCTTTTCTGCGACAAAACGATAACCGATACTCCCAAAATGCAGATACACAGGAAAACCAGTATGAAGAGCAAACCATATAGGCGGTCTTTATTCATATATTTTCACCCGATAGCCTTCAAAAGTGTAGAAATTTCCTCATATTTTATTCAAACGGAAACAACATAAGAGAGTGGACTTCATAACCCAATTACACAAAATGTAAAAGGATTCGTTTGAATCGGACACCCTAGTGTCACATATTATACACTATTGACCTAAAATGTCAATAGAACGTGTAAAACATTTTTATTTATGTGTTTCAATGGGCAAGCATACACATGAAATTTATACGTTTTATGTATTGTGAAGCACGCTGTTTTTCTATATAATCTGGTTGAGTAAGGTAGGATTACGGGAGGATAATGACATGTGGGCATATGAAAGCGTTTTTTACCAGATATATACTCTTGGATTTTGCGGAGCTCCGTTTGAAAACGACGGAAAGCCGGAGAAAAGGATCCTGAAGGTGATCGACTGGATACCGCATATCAAGCGGCTTGGAGCGAATGCGGTGTATTTCTGCCCTGTGTTTGAATCGGATACGCACGGGTACAACACCAGGGATTTCTTCAAGATAGATACACGGCTTGGAACGAACGAGGATTTCAAGCGGGTTTGTGATGCGCTCCATGAAAACGGGATAAAAGTGGTGCTCGACGGTGTGTTCAATCACGTGGGGCGAGGCTTCTGGGCGTTCCGTGATGTGCTTGAAAAGAGAGAAGGATCGCAGTACAAGGACTGGTTTGCCAGGATAGATTTCAATGGAAACTCGCCGTACAACGACGGCCTGTGGTATGAGGGCTGGGAAGGAAACTACGACCTGGTGAAGCTGAATCTGTGGAATCCGGCGGTGAAGCAGCATATCTTTGATGCGGTTGATATGTGGATCAGGGAATTTGGAATAGACGGGCTGAGGCTGGATGTCGCCTACTCGATCGACAGGGGATTTTTGCGGGAACTGCGCGGTTTCTGCGATTCAAAGAAAGAGGACTTTTTCCTTGTGGGCGAGGCGCTGCACGGGGAATATGGCAGGATGCTGAGCGAAATGGGCATTCACTCGCTTACGGATTATCAGTGCTACAAGGGGATATATTCTGCGCTCAACAGCAGCAATATGTTTGAGATAATACATTCGCTGCTCAGGCTTTTCGGGCCGGAGGACTGGACTGTGGCGCGCGGATCGCATCTGCTTTCTTTTGCGGACAATCATGATGTCACAAGGCTTGCGAGTGTGCTGAACAATGAGCGTCTGCTTCCTATGGCGTATGCGCTTGTTTTTGGAATGCCTGGGATCCCTTGTGTGTACTACGGGAGCGAATGGGGCGCGAAAGGCGACAAATCGCAGGGGGATCCTGCGCTCAGACCGTGCTTTGAAAGGCCTGAATGGAATGAGCTTTCGGAGTATATCTCGCGTCTTTCGGAAGCAAAGAAAAACAGCAATGCACTGAATTACGGCGGGATGCGGAGCCTTCTTCTCACGAATAAGCAGTGCGTTTTTGAAAGGGCCTGTGATGGGGAAAGGGTGCTGGTCGCGATAAATATCGACAGTGAGCCTTATATGGCGTATTTCGATGCGGGGCGGCAGTTTGCGGATGAGCTGATCACGGGGACGGAGCACGATTTCACGGGTGGAAGCCTTCTGCAAGGATATACGGCGTATTATTGGAGAATGAAGTAGGGGAGAAAAAGAAAACCGGGCGCTCCCGGGATGGGAGTTTTTGAGGCATGCGTTGTCTGTGGTGCGCATGCCTTTCGCGGTCTATAGCCTCCTGCACATTTGGCCGACACTCGCGGGACCTGAGATCGTTATTGGGTGGTGGTTGTGACCGCTCGGTCAGAGAATGTGCATGAGGTATAGAACCGCTACAGGCATGCGGCCACAGGCTTTGCATTACCGTGAAAACTTTCTGGTCGCTGGGGGGGAGAATCTGAACTAAGGGTTTAATGACATATCGTATTGTTCGTGCTATAATCTGCGCATGGGAAACAAACCTGGAGAAGAGTATCCGTTAAAGGAGGAACTGAAAATGGCAAAGATGACGTCTGCATATGCAAACAAGGTACTTAGAAAGTTGAATGACGATAAGGAATTTTGGGCGGAGAAGGAAAGGGAAGGCTGCACGTATATCGCGGCGTTGGATGAGGAGCCTGTGATCCCTGAGTACAATTATGAAGAGGTGGCGGGAAACATCGCTGAGATCGATGAGAAAATCCTGAAGATCAAGCATGCCATCAATGTAAGCAACAGCACAAACGAGATTCAGGTCGGAAACACCACAATGACCGCCGACATGATACTTGTGAAGATGGCGCAGCTTAACAAGCGCAAGTTCTCGCTTGACATGATGCGTAAAAAGCAGGCGAAGACCAGGATCAACTCGGGTATGTACTCCGCAAAGAAGACGGCGCCGGAGTATGAGTACATCAACTACGACCTGGATGTTGTAAAGCGTGAGTATGAGCGTATCGATGCCGAGATCTCGGAGATGCAGATCGCGCTTGACAAGTACAACCAGACCGTTGAGTTTGATGTGAATATCTGAAAACTGCCGCCATGCGGTTTTTCCGGGCAGGTGCACTCTTTTAGATCAACAGTCATTGCTATGGGCATATGACCACAGGTTCAATGTTGGCGTTCCCCGGTTATCCCGTTATTTATCATGGGTTATCGTTTATGGTTTCGGTCTACAAGAAAATGCAAATTTACAGCATCTCTGCCGAAAACTTGGCGCATCCGCGCCGGCATGGAAGTTCGGTTTTACATGCCACCGCCCGGGAACCCAAACTCCCGGGCGTTTTTTTGACGGAAAAGTATATAGGAGTATATAAAAATATATAAGAATATAAAAAGTATATAAGCACAAAAAAAAGAATTGCCTCCCGGCTGTGGATGGTCAGCCTTTATGGGAAGCAGTTCTTTTTTGTATAATAGTTCAGCTACGAGGAAGTCATGCGTTAAAGCCGCGATTGTAATCGCGAGGATCGACGTAGGTTTCGTTAAGGAAACCCTTTCCGTAGGTGAGACCTGCATAAACTGTCTGGGTGTTTTTCATCATCGGGCCGTTGGGATCGTCCTTCGCGATCGTTGCAAAGGAGGCGCGGAGCCTGTTGATCACTTCGTCCACGATGTCGAGCGCCTCAAGGTGGTTTCCTGCCGTCGCATAGGAGATCTGACGGTTCAGGAAAGTGTAGAGGCTTCCCAGATCGTAGGAAAGAGGGAAAGAAAAATCCAGGCACCGAAGGAGCTCGTTCAGGCAGCGCATGGCATGTCCGAGGTCGCTGCGGTATGCATCGGTGCAGCCCTCTTTGAAAGCGGCTCTTGCGTTCGATACGTCGGTCAGGACGCAGTCATACAGGATGACGATGAGGTCGCAGGAGTTGGCTTCCGATATTCGTAATGTAAAATCTTTGATCTGTTCACGGGTCATATTGAGAGATTATCCTTAAAAATATTATGACTGAAGGAGGTTGAGCACATTCTGCGGTCTCTCGTTTGCCTGTGAGAGCATTGAGGTCGCAGCCTGTACCAGTACCTGATACTGTGTATACTGTGACATTTCGGATGCCATGTCGGTATCGATAACTCGTGAGAGCGCCTCGGTGAGGTTTTCCGCTGAGGTGTCGAGGGAATTGATGGCATGGTCGAGTCTGTTCTGGTATGCGCCGAGCTTTGCGCGTGTTGACGAAACGATGTTGATCGCCTTGTCAAATACGGTGATCGCTTCGGAAGCACCGGATTGTGTGGAGATATCCACGTCGCCGATCTCGAGTGAAACCGTGTCGATCCTGGGGATGCGGACTTCCATGGTCTGGCCTTCGTTTGCGCCTATCTGGAGGGTCATGGGGCCGGCCTTTAATACGGTAACGGTAACGTCTCCCGTGTAGCCCTCGGTGCAGAATTTCATCTCAAATCCGCTGCTGTCCTTTACGGTAACATAGTTTCCGTCGGTCACGACGGTCGCTGTCCTTGCGAATGAAGAATCGGGATAGTTTGTATCGTTTGTGTAATACAGGGTTACCGATGTATTGGTGCCGGATGCGTTGCTTCCGTAGGTGGAGATTCCGAGCGCGTGCGCAAGTTCTGAGCTTGTGCAGCTTACGGAGAGCTTCGAATCACTTCCGAAATCCTTTGTCTGGAAAGTGAGATAGGAAGTGGAAAGATTGCTTGAAGCAGTGTTTGTGTCTATTACGGTGTAACCTGCGGGAGCGTCGGGATCTTCGGTGTCATTTGTGAGAGAGATCTCGATGTTGTCGCCGCAGCCGCTGCGGAGGGCGCTGATGATCTGGTCAAGGCTCTGGCCTTCGGAGATGTCGATTGCCTGGTCGTTCACATAGATCGTGCCCGAAGCGGGAGCGGTGTTGCTTGAAAGCTGAGTGCGGAGCAGGGCCTGTGAAGGCTCGTTTCCGATGTTCATGGAATAGCTTCCGACATATACGGAATCGGAAAGAGAAACCAGGGAAACGCTCTCTGCGCTTGAATAGGAACGTCTGTCGACGGTGCCGTTCAAAAGCTTTTTGGTGTTGAACTCTGTTGTGGTGGAGATACGGTTTATCTCTTCCTTAAGCTGTACGACCTCTTCCTGGAGAGTTGCGCGGTCTTCGTCCGTGCAGGTTCCGTTTGCGGCCTGTACCGAAAGTACACGCATTCTCTGAAGCATTTCTTCCACTTCGATCAAAGCGCCTTCGGCGGTCTGTATAACGGAAATGCCGTCTGATGCGTTTCTTGAGGCCTGATTGAGACCCGCGATCTGTGTTTTCATCTTTTCAGAAATGGCAAGACCTGCGGCGTCGTCGGCAGCGCAGTTTATGCGGTATCCGGACGAGAGCCTCTGAAGGCTCTTGCTCAGCGCGTTGTCGTTTCCGGAAAGGATGTTGTTGATCTTAAGTGCTGAAATGTTGTGGTTTATACGCATATTTTAGCTCCTGTCTGTCTGCATTACATGTGTTACAAATACTTTTGCGATACGATAGAGTTCGTTTGAAGGGTTGGTCGGCTCTCCTTCGGGCTTGTCGGCGTAGAGACCGCCGGTCTTGTAGGCGTATCTGTCGGAAGGAACTTCCTCTGTGCCGTAGAAGATGCGCCCTATTGAGATCCCGTTTGCGGCGAGGTCCGCAAAAAGGTTCAGCTGACGTTCGGACAATCTCTCCATGCCTTCACGGGAATCGCCCGAGATAAAGCATTTCATCTGGTCGTCTTCGATCGAGGCCTCGGCTCTTATGAGACCCATCGAAGAAGTGGGTACGGATACCATTACCTTTGAGCTTGATTCCGCTTCGTTGTTCAGGATAGTCACGTTCATGCTCACGATGTCCTCGCCTGTATCAACGGGGATCGAATAGAACTGGCGCTTTCCGAGACGGTTGATGAAGCGGACGCCCACATCCATTTTCTTTAATGCTTTCACATCGAGCTTTGTCATCGAAGGATCGCGCTGGAGAATGGATTTTATGTTTTTGGTCTCATCGGCAAAGCTCTTGAAAGCGGCTTCCATTTCCTCTTCGGAATTCATGCTGTCGATAAAGTCGGGAAGAACGCCTGCTTCGCCTGTTGCAAGTGTTTTGTATTTTTTCCAGTTGTGGTAGATCTCGTTGTTGCCGCCGAGCATTTCCTTTGCGGCGGTGATGTTTTCCATGGTGGTGAGGATGTTGAAATCCTCGAGGAACCTGGTCGCGTTCTCGCCGGTGGCCGCAAGGTCGCGGATGTTTGTTATCCACTCTTCCGCGGTGTAGCGTCTGTCTTCCGAAAGTTCCCTGATAACATTATCGGCAGCTTCGGCCTGTTTGTTAACCGTCTCGGGCAAAACAGCCGAAGGTTTTGAAAGACCTGCGCGGATCTTGTTTTCGATCTTGTCAACGTCGGTCGAAAGCTTGGAAACGGCCTGGAAAGTGTCGTTTATGAGTGTTTCTGTTCCTGTGAACTTGCCGGAGCGTACAGCGGTGAGAAGTCCGTGGAGTGTGGGCTCCTGTCCTGAGCGGAACACCTGTCCCACTGCGGGCTCTTCCGACTGCTGGATCTGGTGAAGAGCGCGGTAGATCGCGATATAAGCGTCTCTCTCCGATGCGGAAAGGTCGCCCTTTTTGTCGAGATTTACAAGGAAATTGGAGAAGTTGTCATCGGTCGTGATGCCTTCTTTGTCCTTTATCTCGGTGATCTTTTTGTTGAGCTCGTCAAGTGTTGAAGTGAGCGGGTTGATACCGTCGCGGATCAGGCGGACGGTCACTGCGGGATGGAGATTTGTGAAAACGTCCTGCAGCTTTTTGTCATACTCTTCGACCTTTGTGATGTTTTCCGCATTGATCTCTGCGGAGGCGTAGCCCAGAATCCTTGTGGCGCGGCGTGCTTCGGGAGTTGCCGCGATGCCGGCTTCCTTTAACAGGCTGTCAACATTTTGGAACGCTTTTTCTATGGAATCGCCGTATTTTGCGTCCGGAGCGGTCTGAACGGTCTCAAGTGTCTGTGAATATCTGCTGAATGCGCGTTTTGCGGCATCGCCGGTGCCTTCCTGGTAAAGGGAAGAGATGCTCATCTTGTCGGCTCTGTCAACGGTATCGTAAATAAGCGTCGCGGGCATCTTTTCGATCTCTGCGAGCTTTTGCGTGGTATCCTTTAACAGATCCACGTCGCTTTCCGAGTATGTGCCGGGCTTCATTCCCGCTTCCGTGAAGAAGCCGGAATAGAAACGGTTTTCAAGGACTTTGAGGTCGGTGATCAGCCTGTTCATCGAAACGGTATCGATGCGGATGCCTTCCTTTGCAAGGCGGTATCCTGCTTCAAAGGTCATCTTTGCCTTTACTTCCTCGAGCTGTCTGCGCGCCTTGATGGAAGCGGCGTCACCGGGCGCGATGGAATTGTATCTGTCAAGAAGCTCGTAGGAAGCGGGATCGTGACGATCGGCGTCTGCCTGGGCTTCGTGAAGGTCGGAAAGGGAAAGCTCGATCTTTTCGGGATCGTAATTTCCTGTCTGAGCGGCTTTTTTGGCAACCGCAAGGTCTATGCCTTCATTCGTTACCTGGCTGTTGTTTTTTATGAGCTGGCGGACCTGTCTGTCGGTCGCGTTGAGAAGATTTGCGTTCTTGGGATCGTGACCCACGGAAATGGCGTCCACTGAGCGCGTGAGCACATCTTCAAGGCTGAGCTTTATGGATGTGATCTTGCTGAAGGAAAGGAGATTTTCCGAGGTTAACGGGATATCCTTTCTGATGAAGGCCTTTGCGGCGTCCATCATCTGCTTTCCCGAGCGGAGTCCCGCCTGGAAGAGCATGTGGTTCACGGTGGGCTCGAGCTGTGCCCATGCGGCGTCGGTAAGCGTCTTTTCCTTCTGTGACCCAGAAAGAGCGGCCGATTTTGCTTCGTATATGTTTTCGATGGTGGGAGCGAGCTTGTTTCTTATAAGGTATTCCGCTTCTGCGGCGGAAACGCTCGTGCGGCCTGCCGTCATGTTTACGGCTTCCGCCACTTTTCTTAAGTTAGCCTCGGTGACGGGAAGGTTTGCTTTAAGAAGCTTGTCTGCTATCCTTGCGGCGTTTGCGTCACCGGGAAGCGCGGCAATGGCCTGTGCGATGACAGCCTCGCGGTCGTCGCGGATATCCTGTACCTGAGCCTGAACCGCATCGTTAAAAACTTCCTTTTGAAGCTTGATGCGTTCCAATGCGGCGTCGAGCGCTTCTGCGGTCATTCCGGCCACGTCAAATCCCTCATTTACGAGGGTTTCCATGTCATCGGTGCTCATCCTGTTTGAAACATTGTCGAGGTGTTCCTGATTCTTTTCGGCGTCACTTTTTTCATCAAAATTGGATATCGATGAATTGTCATCGATACCAAAATTCTTTGAATAGAGATCGGAGGTCGTTGCGGAATCCTGCGTGATCTTTGCCGTTTCAAAGGATGCATGGAGACTGTCCATGAAGGATGCTTTTGATGTTTTTCCGCTCTTGTCGCTTCCTATCCTGGCAAGAGCCTCCTCGAGTCCGGAACCGCTCGGGACGTTGTTGTTTGAAGTGTTTGTATTGTTTATTCCGTATGAAGCGAAAGCATTCTGGATGTTCATGTCGTACCTCGTTAAAATTTCAATCCGGTTTTGTTCTGCCTTTTATATCGGAACGGAAAATGGGAATCTTTAGCCGTGACAGGGGGTGGGTAATTTATTAAATATTTATAATAATTCAGAAAACGGAGAGTACGCGGTTGAAAAAAACAACAACTATGCTATAATTATTATTGCGCATTTTTGCGCAATAGCTCACATTAGGAGGAACAGGAGAAGTGATTAAAAAAGAGATGATCGCTATGCTTCTGGCGGGAGGACAAGGTTCCAGACTCGGTGTCCTCACATCGGACATAGCAAAGCCCGCGGTTCCTTATGGGGGAAAATACAGGATCATTGACTTTGCGCTCAGCAACTGCATCAATTCGGGCGTTGATACCGTGGGTGTCCTCACCCAGTATCAGCCGCTCAGACTGAATACTCACATCGGCATCGGTATCCCGTGGGATCTCGACAGAAACGTGGGTGGTGTATCCATCCTCCCGCCGTATGAAAAGAGTACAAACACCGAATGGTATACAGGTACCGCAAATGCGATCTTCCAGAATCTTCGTTATATGGAGCTCTACAATCCGGACTATGTCCTGATCCTGGGCGGTGACCATATCTACAAGATGGACTATGAAGTAGTGCTTGATTACCACAAGGCTCACAAGGCCGACATCACGCTTGCTACCATACCTGTTCCGCTTGAAGAGGCGAGCCGTTTTGGTATCGTCATCACCGACGATGACGGAAGGATCACCGAATTTGAAGAAAAACCTGAGCATCCGAGAAGCAATCTTGCATCGATGGGCATTTACATTTTCTCGTGGCCGGTTCTCCGCGACGCGCTGATCACACTCAAAGACCAGTCGGGCTGCGACTTCGGAAAGCATGTCATTCCGTATTGCCATGAGCACGGAAAACGTATTTTCGCCTATGAGTTCAACGGATACTGGAAAGACGTGGGAACACTCATGTCGTATTGGGAATCCAACATGGAGCTCATCGATATCGTTCCCGATTTCAATCTTTATGAAGAGTTTTGGAAGATCTATACCAAGACTGAAGTCATCCCGCCGCAGTACATCGCACCGGGCGCAGTCATCGAGACCGCGATCGTGAGCGAAGGAGCGGAAATTTACGGTAAGGTCTACAGATCCATAATCGGTCCGGGCGTTGTGATCGGCGAAAACACTGTCGTTCACGATTCGATAATAATGAGATCCACCACCATCGGAAACAACTGTGAGATCTATAAATCGATAATCGCAGAGGAATGCAATATCGGTAACGGTGTGCGTCTGGGCATCGGAGATGAGGCGCCGAACGTTGACAAGCCGTCCATCTACACAGGAGGCCTTGTTGCGATAGGCGAAAATTCCGTGATCCCCGACAATGTGACGGTTGGAAAGAACACAGCTATAAGCGGTGTGACAGAGGCCGAGGACTATCCCAACGGATATCTTCCTTCGGGACAAAATATAATAAAGGCAGGTGGCGTGGAATGAGAGCGATCGGAATCATTTTAGCAGGCGGAAACAACTCCAGGATGCGCGAACTCTCAAACAAGAGAGCCATTTCGGCCATGCCGATAGGCGGCAGCTACCGTGCCATTGACTTTGCGCTTTCCAACATGTCCAATTCCCATGTGCAGAAGGTTGCGGTGCTCACTCAGTATAATTCCAGATCACTGAACGAGCATCTGAATTCTTCGAAATGGTGGGATTTCGGACGTAAGCAGGGCGGTCTGTTCGTTTTCACCCCGACCATCACGCCGGACAACGGCATGTGGTATCAGGGAACTGCGGATGCGATCGCGCAAAACCTTAATTTCCTAAAGAGCAGTCATGAGCCTTATGTAGTGATAGCATCAGGTGACTGTGTCTATAAGCTTGATTACGGCAAGGTCCTTGAATATCACATTGAAAAACGTGCCGACATCACCGTTGTCACAAAGGTGATGCCCGAAGGAATGGATGTTTCACGTTTCGGTGTGGTAAGAGTGGATGACGAGAACCGCATCGTGGACATGGAGGAAAAGCCTCTCGTAACCAAGTCAAACATCATTTCTACAGGCGTTTATGTCATCCGCCGCAGACAGCTCATTGAGCTTCTTGAGCGCTCTATGGCAGAGGGCAGGCGCGATTTTGTGCAGGACATCCTTATCCGATACAAGGATGTAAAAAAGATCTACGCCTATAATCTCGACACCTACTGGAGCAACATTTCCACGGTTGAGGCGTATTTCAACACCAACAAGGATTTCTTGAGAAAAGACGTCCACGACTATTTCTTTAAGGAATATCCCGATGTGTTTTCAAGGATCGACGACAACCCGCCGGCAAAGTACAATCCGGGCGCAAGGGTATCAAATTCCCTGGTTTCGAGCGGATGTATCGTAAACGGTATTGTCGAGGATTCCGTGATCTTTAAGAAGGTCTACATTGGAAACAACTGCACCATCAAGAACTCCATAATACTTAACGATGTCCGCATCGGGGACAACACTTACATTGAGAACTGCATCGTTGAGAGCAGGGCGACCATCAAGGCAAATTCAACTTACATAGGAGAAAACGGAGAGACCAAGATCATCGTCGTAAAGGGAGAAAGATATATCATCGGATAGTAAAATATTGCGTTCAAACGACGCTGAACGGAGGATTTACATCATGAACATTACGGACGTGAGGATCAGAAAGGTCGAAAAGGAAGGGAAGATGAAAGCGGTGGCATCCATCACCATAGATGGCGAATTCGTGGTTCACGACATCAAGATCATCGATGGTGAAAAGGGACTGTTCATCGCAATGCCCAGCCGCAAGACCGGCGAAGGCGAGTACAGAGACATCGCCCATCCCATCAACTCTGAGACACGTGAGGCTCTTCAGACGAAGATCCTTACTGCGTACGAAACAGCCATGGCTGACGGCACGCTGGAATAAAAATGATCCAATAAAATCAAGTTAAAGTGAGTCAATGGGGACGGTTCTTTCTGACTCATCCGGGTGGATGAGTCAGAAAGAACCGTCCCCTTTGACTCTTGAAACTTGCGCAAAACAGTAGTAATATGTCATACATGGTCTTTGTAATAAACAACTGTACATATAAAACACAGGGAGGACAATCTCATGACCTTAACGCCCGAACAGGAAACCTTTGCAAAAACAGCCCTCGACGAAGCCGTGGCGAAGCTTACCAAAGCCGTGGCACGTGTCGGTGAAAAGGTGCCTTACACAGCACACGACGGCATCTACGATGACCGGTCGGAAAACATCGATTGGTGGACGAACGGATTTTTCGGAGGTATCCTCTGGCAGCTTTATTCTGTCACACAGGACGAATCGATCCGCGAAAAGGCTGTGGCATATGAAGCAAAGCTCGACCGCTGCCTCATGAACGATACGATGCTCGATCATGACAACGGTTTCAAGTGGCTTCCCACGGCAGGTGCCGACTACATTCTCACAGAGAGCGAAGCCGCAAAGAACCGCCTGCTCCTCGCAGCGTCAAACCTCATGGGACGTTTCAATCTGAACGGGCGCTTCATCCGCGCATGGAACGACTGGGGCACCGATGACCACAGGGGCTGGGCCATCATAGACTGTCTGATGAACCTCCCGCTTCTTTATCGTGCAAGCGACATCACGGGGGATCCCCGTTTTAAACAGGTCGCAATGGCACACGCAGACACTGCGGCAAAAAACTTTGTGAGGGCCGACGGTTCATGTGAACACATAGTGGAATTTGATCCCAGAACAGGCAGTTTCGTGCGCATCCGCGGCGGCCAGGGAATGAAGGACGGATCGGCATGGACAAGGGGACAGAGCTGGGGAATCTACGGCTTTGCGCTTAGCTACATGCACACCAAGAGCCCCGCATATATCGAAAATTCACGCAAGATCGCGGATTACTATATGGCGCATATTCCGGAAAGCAAGCTTATCCCTGTCGATTTCTGCCAGCCTGCGGATTGCGATTTTGAAGACGATTGTTCCGCAGCCATTGCAGCATGTGGCCTTATCGAGCTTTCAAAGGCTCTTCCCGATGCCATAGGCGACAAGTACCTCGACGCGGCGGTAGACCTTTTAAAGGCGCTCTACGACAACACCGTCGACAAGGACGAAAACCATGACATCCTCCTCACCAGGTGCTCAGCGAGCTACAACGAGGAAAACCACAATTATCCTATCATCTACGGCGATTATTACTACCTCGAAGCGCTGTTAAAGCTAAACAATAAAGGAATCTTTATCTGGTAAATGCATGAGCCAATGGGCGAGTCAATGGGGACGGTTCTTTCCGACTCATCCGCAAGGATGAGTCGAAAAGAACCGTCCCCATTGACTCGCGTGCAGGTTTCAAGATTATTTTTGGCTTGCCTCTAGGGTAAAAAAGATGTACAATAATAGTTTGATTAGGGGAAACATTCCCCCGAGGGGAGAAAGTAAAGATGGCCCGTAATAAAAAGGCTGCAAATAAAGGTCTTGTAATAACCTTGTTCATATTGATAGCGATATTCCTTGCACTGGTGGCGATACTGCTGGCAGTGGTGTTTTCCGACGGCATGAAGAGCGGACAGTTTGATCTTACGCCGTCACCCGAAGCAACGAGTGAAGCCGTTCCCACAAAGAACGCGGAAAATACCAAAAAACCCGCGACACCGACTTCAAGTGTAAAAACAACGGCGACAACCGCGCCTACCGCGACTTACACTCCGATACCCACCGACACGCCCACACCGACACCCACAGAGGCGCCTTCCGTCATGAGCAACATGAGCTCTGCGGTCGATGTTGCTGCCGGCGCTGAGTACAACGAACTTTCCGCATCCGGAGCTCAGGTCACATGCGAGTTTAAAGACGCGGGCTACTATGTGTCCGCATTGTTCACTGTAACAAAGGACGGAGTGTCAAAGCTTGTTCCGGTGGTATATGTAAAGGAGACGGGCGAAGAGATAAAGGGCAGCGCCGCATTTCGCGAGTCCTACCTTGCCGTTGTAAAAGAGCGTCTGCAGGAATATGTCAAAGATGTTGATGATGTGCTCAAAAAGAGCGATTTCGTGAAATACAGCACCCCTTACCGCGCCGAGGACTATGACATGTTCTATATCGACGGTGACAAAGTGGTGTTCTGCTTTGGTGAAAATTCGCTGATCGACACGCCTCACAAGTCGTTTACTTATTCTGTGGATCTTTCGGAAGCTGAGCCGTTCCTGTATGTAAAAACGTCGGGTGAGAGCACTTTGCCGGATATAAGGACGGATCTCGATCCGACCAAGCCAATGGTCGCGTTTACCTACGATGACGGTGCCTATGCGTTTGTTGAAGAAAGGCTGCTTGAACTTTTCAAGCAGTACGATGCGAGAGCAACGTTTTTCACTTTGGGAAACAGAGTTCATGAATGGGACGGATATTATGATGTCACGTTGCGGGCTCTTTGCGACATAGGTTGTGAGATATCGTCGCACACATACGGCCACTATTATTTCTATGACGAAAGCTATTTTGATGAGGAAAAGGATTTAGAGAAATACTGGCAGGAGATCAACAAAAGCACGATGGCGATCGCAGAGATCACAGGACGAGCACCGAGTTATATCAGGATGCCCGGCGGCTGCTACAGCGCTTATATGGAAAATTCTCCTTATCCCATGATAAACTGGTCGGTCGACACCCACGACTGGGACAAAAAGGGACGTAAGGAACAGAAAAAGGTAGACGGAAAATACGTTTATGACCCAAGAAATGAGCAGGAGACCTATGAAGTCCTCATGAAAGCAAAGGACGGCGACATCGTTCTCATGCACTCGCTCTATCACTGGTCGTACGATGCCACAGAGCGCGCAATGGCGGAGCTTTCGGCCAAGGGCTACCAGTTTGTCACCGTTTCCGAGCTCTTTTATTACAAGGGCATAACCCCCGAAAACGGCGTGCTCTACACAAAGGGCTATTAAAGACAGGAAGAGAGTTACAGTTTTGAAGATAATAGCGGGACTCGGCAATCCCACAAAAGAATATGTCGGAACAAGGCACAACATCGGCTTTGACGGCGTGACCGCAATAGCCGACAAATACAGGATAAGCGTAACCGAAAAGGCACACAATGCGCTTGTCGGAAAAGGCATCATAAACGGTGAAAGGGTACTCCTCATGAAGCCCCAGACCTATATGAACCTGAGCGGTGAGGCCATCGGCGACGCGATGAGGTTTTACAAGCTCGACCCCGAGGACCTCATTGTGATCTATGACGATGTAAACCTCGAACCCGGCGCGATCCGCGTAAGAGAAGGCGGCAGCGCGGGCGGACACAACGGGATGAAAAACATAATACAGCACGTAGGCACAGAGAAATTCCCCCGAGTGCGCATCGGAGTCGGCGAAAAGCCTAAGGAATGGGATCTTAAGGACTATGTGCTCGGACACTTCAGCAGAGATGATGAACCCAAAATGAGGGAAGCCCTCGGAAACACAGTGACAGCCGTGGAAATGATCGTTTCCGGCGACATACAGCGGGCAATGAGCGCGTTCAACAAAAAGAAAAAAGCGCCCGAACAGCCTGCGGAAGAAACGTCAGAATCTTGATGAACACACTTCTTTCCCTTTTAAACGAATCAGCAGAATATAACGAAACCAAGGCGGCACTTCTCGGAAGGCACACGCCCGTATCGCTCACAGGCGTTGCGGACTCCGAAAAGTGTCATTTTGTTGCCGCGCTGAGCCCGTATTTCAAGGGCACTCTTTTTGTTACCTACAACGACCTTAGAGCCCGCGAAGTGTATGAGGACATGAAGCTTTTCTCGCAGGATGTGTATCTCTACCCGGCAAAAGACCTCATTTTTTACAGCGCGGACGTGCACGGAAACGCCATCGTAAAAAACAGGATGAGCGTAATAAGGAGCCTTGCATCCGGAGAAGCGCCGATCGTAGTGGTGAGCCTTGATGCCCTCATGGACCGCATCCTCCCGCTTGACAGGATAAAAAGCAACGTCATAAAGCTTAAGATCGGTGACGTGGTCGAAGAGAAAGCGCTTTCCGTAAAGCTCGTGTCTCTCGGATATCAGAGGCAGGAGCAGGTGGACGCCCCCGGCGATTTTGCCGTGCGCGGCGGTATTTTTGACATTTTCCCGCTGAATGACGATGTGCCCGTGAGGATAGAGTTTTTCGGGGACGAGATAGATGAGATAAAGAGCTTTGACGCGGACAGCCAGCGCTCTGTTGACAGGCTTGATGAAGTGACTGTTTTCCCTGCGACCGAGTTTGTGCTCACTGACGAGGAGATGGAAGCGGGCTTTGACCGTATCCGCAAGGAAGAAAAGCATCAGGAAGCGCTGCTCAGGCGTGATGTCAAAAACGAAGAGGCCGCGCATCTTAAAAGTGTCTGTGAAGAGACCATAGAGACCATAGAATATTCCAGGGGCCGCGCATCCGTGGACGCTTTTGTGAATTCTTTTTATCCCGATGTGACCGTGTCGTTCCTCGACTATTTCGGGGACGATTCGCTTGTCGTGTTTGACGAGCCGGTGCGCCTCAAGGAAAAGGGCGAGACCGGGATCACGGAGTTCAGGGAGAGCATGATAGGACGTCTGGAAAAGGGATTTATACTGGCTTCCCAGGCGGACGTGGTATTCGACCCGAAAAAGATATTTGCCCGCGCCGCAGCAAAGCGGCTGCTTGTGATATCGACACTCGACTATGGTTTTGCCGGGATCCCGGTGAAAGACCAGATCGGAATAAACGTAAAGACCATAAACAACTACGCCTCCGCAATGGAAATGCTCGTCAAGGACGTGGAGGCTTACAGGCGGAAAAAATACCGCACCGTGATAGTCACGGCGTCACAGGCAAGAGCGAGAAGGCTTGCCGACGAGCTGAACATGCAGTATGAGATACCCGCGAGGTTCTCAGACGATCCGGAGGACACGATACTTCAGGGCGAAGTGGTGGTGATAAGCGGGTCGCTCTCAAAAGGCTTTGAATATCCGAATCTTCGCGTTGCGGTGCTTTCCGAAGGCGAGAGCGCGGGCGCAAGGAAAAAGAAGAACAAGAAAAAATATGCGGGAACGGGCCGTGAGATACATTCGCTCCATGAGCTTGTTTTCGGTGACTATGTGGTGCACGAGAGGAACGGACTTGGAGTGTACCGCGGTATAGAAAAGCGAGAAAACGACAAAAAAGCGCAGGACTACATAAAGATCGAGTATGCGGACGGCGAGCTCTATATCCCCGCGACCGGGCTTGAAAGCATACAGAAATACGCGAGCGGCGACGCGGACAAAAAGCCAAAGATCAATAAGCTCAACTCGCCTGAGTGGAAGCGCACAAGGTCACGCGTTGAGCATGCTGTTACCGAGATCGCGGAAAAGCTTGTGCAGCTCTATGCTTTCCGAGCAAGAGAGCAGGGGCATGCTTACGGCACGGATACCGAGTGGCAGCGGGAATTTGAGGAGATGTTCCCATACGAGGAGACCGACGATCAGTTAAAGGCGATTGAGGATACAAAACGCGATATGGAAAGCCCGCGCATCATGGACCGCCTGATCTGCGGAGATGTGGGCTACGGAAAGACTGAGATCGCACTCCGCGCGGCTTTCAAGGCCGTGCAGGACAACCGTCAGGTGGCGGTGCTTGTGCCGACTACTATCCTTGCGCAGCAGCATTACAACACGTTTTCAAGCCGCACCCTGCCCTACAGGCTGGATGTGGAGATGATGTCCCGATTCAGGACGCCCGCGCAGCAAAAGGAAACGCTTAAACGAATGGCAAACGGCTCCGCCGATATAGTGATAGGCACGCACAGACTGCTTTCGGACGACGTGAAGTTCAAGAATCTCGGACTTCTTGTGGTGGACGAGGAGCAGCGTTTTGGCGTGACTCACAAGGAAAAGATAAAAGAGCTCAAAAAAGATGTGGATGTGCTCACACTCACGGCAACGCCCATCCCAAGAACGCTCCACATGAGCCTTTCGGGAATAAGGGACATGTCCGTGCTTGAGGACCCGCCGGTGGACAGGCTTCCCATCCAGACCTTTGTCATGGAGCACAGCGACGAGATGATCCGCGAGGCCATAAACCGCGAACTTGCGCGCGGAGGCCAGGTTTTCTATGTCTACAACCGTGTGAACGGGCTTGACGATAGAGCTGCGCTCGTGCAGCAGTTGGTTCCCGAAGCGAACGTGGTATGCGCTCACGGACAGATGAGCGAGCGTCAGCTTGAGAGGATAATGTACGACTTTATCAGCGGCGAGATAGATGTTCTGGTGTGCACCACCATTATCGAAACGGGACTTGATATCTCAAATGTCAACACCATGATTATAGACGATGCGGACAAAATGGGCCTTTCACAGCTCTACCAGCTGAGGGGGCGCGTCGGACGTTCATCAAGGACGGCCTATGCTTTTCTCATGTACAGGCGAGGTCAGGTGCTTAAGGAAGTCGCGGAAAAGCGCCTTCAGGCGATCAGAGAGTTTACGGATCTGGGATCCGGCTTTAAGATCGCGATGAGAGACCTGGAGATAAGAGGCGCAGGAAACGTGCTCGGAGCCGAACAGAGCGGGCACATGGAGGAAGTGGGTTACGACCTTTACTGCAAAATGCTCGATGCCGCGATCAGAAAGGCAAAGGGCGAGAGCGTGCCGCTTGATGAGTTTGACACGACAATAAAAATGTCTGTCGACGCGTTCATCCCGGATAAATACATAAAGAACGAGACACAGAAGCTTGACATGTACAAGCGCATCGCCATGATCGAAACGGAAGACGAGCGCATGGACATGATAGACGAGCTTGTCGACCGTTACGGCGAGCCGCCCGAATCCGTGATGAACCTGCTTTCCGTTGCGCAGATAAAGGCAATGTGCCACAGCGTATACGTGACGCAGCTGGTTCAGGGCGGTGAGGGCATGAAGCTGAATTTTTACAAGGGCTGCCCTATGAAGCTTGAACTCCTTGACGCGTTCCTCACAGCGCACAACCCCGATGTAAGGATAGAGCCCGGAGAAAACGCATATCTCACCTATGTTATGAAGCCAAAGAAAAAGGGCGAAAAGCTCTCCGACAAGGAGATCTTTGACAGGATAAAAAATCTTCTTACCGACATGAAGGAACTGTTTTGATGAAAAAGAGTGTCAGAACAATTGCAATATGCTTAACCCTTGCATTTTCACTGCTTTTGCAGGGATGCCTTTTTAAAAAGGACCCGGAAGGCACCAAATGGTCCGACGGCGTGATGATGCGGATCGGAAACCAGCAGATAGACTACCGCGAGGGCCTGGTCTACCTCGATGCCACAAGGCGGGATTATGAGCGCTACTACGGCACAGATATCTGGACTTATGTGTGCGGCGCGGACGGCAGCACCCTCGGCGATGTGGTGAAAAAGCAGGTGCTCGACGAAGTGATCTATGTAAAGATCGTCTGCGCGCAGGCAGAGACTCTGCACGTTTCCCTTACCGGGGACGAACTTTCCGTGGTGGATGAGCAGACGGATAAATACATGCAGCTCATCAAGGGCTCGGATATACTTAAAAAAGGCGTGAACCGCGACATCGTGAGAAAGATCTACGCCGACAATTTCCTTGCGAGAAAAGTGTTTGAGCAGGCAACGCTGAACATCGACACGAATATCTCGAATGAAGAGGCGGGACAGCACCATCTGTGCAGCATTGCGGTGAGAAACTACAAGATAGGCGCGTCCGGTGAGCGCGTGGATTATTCCGCGGACGAAAAGGCGGAGCTCCGTGCCAGGATGGAAACCTTAAAGACCACCGCTGCGGCGGAAAAGGATTTCCGTACCTTTGCGCAGGGAGTGACCGAGGACTCGTCAAAGCTTGACATCTATGCGGGCCCCGGGGATCTCGATCCCGCGATAGAAAGCCAGGTGCTCGCGCTGCAGGACGGCGAGATTTCAAATGTGCTCGAGACCGCCGACTGGCTCTACCTGTTTTACTGCGTGACGGCCTTTGACGTAGACAAAACGCTCGAAAAGAAAGAGGAGATCATAGCGGCACGCCAGGAAGAAGCATTTGAGACTTTTTACGCAAAATGGCTTGCCGAGACCGAGGTCGAGATAAACGAGCCGGTATGGGAAAAAATGAATTTTACCGAAACCGTACAAAATGAGACAAAATAGATAATATCTGATAAGCCGAAACACCGCCGGGTATGCGTACAGCAATGCCCGGCGGATTTTTTTACAATGAAATTTAATTGCGATAATTGTTGATAATAAAGAAAATATATAAAATCTATAAATTTTTAATAACAACATTTGCAAACCAAAAACGCAAGTTTGACAAATAGGGCATATCAAGAAAAGGTTGACTTATTGGGCTTTTCGTTATATACTCTTGGAGAAAGTGCACAAAAAAGCATTGAGATTTTTGCATTTTATAGGTCAACTTTTTTACAATGAGCGCAAGGAAATCCAAACATTGTGAAAAGGGAAAGACTGTAAAAAATCCGGAAGAGGAACGTACCGCCCTATGTCAAATATGGTCTTAAAGAACGTCAACAAGATATATCCCAACGGCTTCCAGGCGATCCACGATTTCAATCTTGAGATCAAAAACGGTGAGTTCATCGTTTTCGTGGGTCCTTCGGGCTGCGGAAAATCCACCACGCTCCGTATGATCGCCGGTCTCGAGGAGATCACATCGGGCGATTTCTTTATCGAAGACAAGAGAGTGAACGACCTGTCTCCCAGACAGCGCGGTATCTCGATGATCTTCCAGTCTTACGCGCTCTATCCCAACATGACGGTATATGAGAACATGGCATTCGGCCTGCAGCTTAAAGGGTACGACGCCGAGATCATCGAAAAGCGTGTAAAAAAGACCGCAAAGATCCTCGGCCTTACCGACTATCTCGACAGGATGCCCAGAGAGCTTTCCGGCGGACAGCGTCAGCGTGTGGCTGTAGGACGCGCCATAATCCGTAAGGTCGACATCTTCCTCATGGACGAGCCGCTCTCAAACCTCGATGCAAAGCAGAGAGTCACCATGCGCTCCGAGATCACGGCGATCCACAGAAAGATCGGAGCGACCACGATATATGTTACGCACGATCAGACGGAAGCCATGACCATGGCCGACCGCATCGTGGTAATGAAGGACGGCTGGGTGCAGCAGGTGGGAACACCTAAGGAACTCTACTTTGAACCTGCAAACCAGTTTGTGGCCGGGTTTATCGGCGAGCCTCCCATGAATTTCATCAAGGGAAGTGCGCAGGGCGGCAGATTCCACATAAATGACAGCAAAGTCTCGTTTGAGCTTGGAGGAAACTTTACCGGACTTCTTAAGCAAAACGAAGGAAAGGCCGTGACACTGGGCTTCAGACCGGAGGCCGCAATGCTCTCTTCGGCAGCCGGAAATGCCGAAGGCATAAAGATCGACGCTTATGTGAACCTCACAGAGCTTCTTGGCGACAATGCCAACATTTACGGCTCGTTTGAAGGCACAGACCTCATTTTCAAGCTCGATCCGCATGACATTCCGAAGCGTCACGCAGGCTGCGGATTCTTTATCCCGGGATCTTCGCTCTATCTCTTTGATTCCGAGACCGAGGAACGCATAAAGTAAGGCGGACCGATATGGAACAGAACGGCAACAACGGGATCTCGCTCCGCACATACAGGACGGTCGACCTAATGCTACTGACACTGATAACATGCGCAGTCGAGATCATAAACATACTGATACTCAAAAAAGCTTTCACATCGGAGCTTTTCACGTTGTCTATAGTTGTGCCGATGAGCCTCATCGCAATACAGCGCTGGAACGTGAGAGGCGTCGCGGTGGCGGGGCTCGGAGCCATAGCGTACTGCGTGGCAAACAACGGCGGCACGGCAAGCCTTGTGGCATACATCGGCGGAAACTGTTTTGTGCTCTTTAACCTTCTCTGGTACAGAAAAGGCATGAAGCAAAAGATCTCCGAGTCAAAGGGGCTTCAGGTGCTGTTCACGCTCACCGGGTTCATCGCGGTGGAAGTGGGACGCACGGCGCTCGGATTCATTTTTGAACACAATATCAAAAATATTTTTCTCACATATATCGTTTCGGACTCTCTGAACATCGTGCTCGGCATTGTGATAGTGCTGATCGCGGCAAGACAGGATCATCTGTTCTTTGACCAGACCGTGTATCTCAGGCAGATACAGGAAGAGAGAGAAAGAAACAGAAAGCTGCAATCAACCGGAGGATACCATGAAGAAGAACAGGATGACGGATCTGATACCTGACGAGCAGACGCTCAAACGGGACGAATTCGAAAAGTATTACTGGCGCGACAACTTCAGAAAGATAGTTAAGGACTGGCGCCTTTACCTGCTCCTTTTGCCGCTCATTTTCGTTTTCTTCTGCTGGAGATACATGCCCATGTACGAACTGCTCGTGGCATTCAAGGCCGGCACAAAAGAAGGCGTGAGCGTTCTGGAAGTAAACAAGCAGGATTTCGTGGGATTCCAGTGGTTCAAGCAGATGATGTTCGGAAGCCAGGCCGCGGATTTCTGGAGGGCATTCAGGAACACCTTCGCAATCAGCTTTTACGGGCTGGTGTTCGGTTTCCCCATTCCGATAATCATCGCGCTCTTCTTTAACGAGATAAAATCGGACATCTACAGGAGCGTTCTTCAGGTTTTCACATACCTTCCGAAGTTCGTTTCAACGGTAGTAATGACCTCGCTCGTATGGCTCCTTTTAAAGGTCGGAAGTGACGTTTCAAGCTGCGGCATCCTTTCCACAGTGCTGGTAAAGCTCGGACTCCTCTCACAGGAGGCGGCAAATTCCGGTGTGCTGTATGCGCCTAAGTATTTCAGGGCGGTATATATCATATCGGGTATCTGGGAAGGCTCGGGCTACGGCTCCATTGTATATTTTGCCGCGATCATCGGCATCTCGCCGACGAACTATGAAGCGGCGCAGATGGACGGCGCGAACAAGATGGCGCAGATCAGATATGTGGTGCTCCCCGGCATCCTTTCAACGATCTCCATCATGCTGATCTTAAGACTCGGAAACCTTCTTTCCGTCGGTTATGAAAAGGTATTGCTCCTCTACAAGCCCCAGACATGGGAAACCGCAGACGTTGTATCCACCTACGCTGCACGACTCGGCGGACTTGAGGCCGGAGGCGGTTCCCTGCAGGGACTCGCGAGTGCCGCGGAAATGCTGTCCTCGGTAATAGCGATGCTTCTCGTCATAGGTTCAAACATGATAAGCAAACGTGTTTCGGACACTTCGCTCTACTAACGGCAAAGCCTTAAAAGTTATCCATTTTCAAGGAGTATCAAAAAGTGAAAAGACTCGAAATCTCCGAATTGATATTTAAGATATTTGCATACCTGTTCCTTACGGTATTTGCGATCTTTTGCCTGTATCCTTTCGTTTACGCGATATCGGCGTCGATAAGTTCCATCGACGCCCTGAGAACGGGCAAGGTGGTCCTCTGGCCTGTCGAGGTGCAGTTTGATGCCTTTATCTATGTGCTGAAACAAAAGAGCTTCTGGACATGCTACGCAAACACCCTGTTCGTTACGTTTTACGGCACGATCTGGGCGCTTGTGGTCTCCATAGCGGGTGCGTACGCCCTCTCAAAGAAAAGGCTGCTTTTCCGCAGAGGCTTCAATTTCCTGCTTTCGTTCACAATGTGGTTCACGGCGGGACTTATCCCCACATGGCTGAACTACAAGGCAACGCAGAGCATTTTCCGCGGGATCGGCATCATGGATGACAAATGGCTCATTGTCATCGCGATGGGTATGAACGCATTTAACGTTCTTCTCCTCAGAAACGCGTTTGAAGGCGTTCCGAGCGAGATAGAGGAAGCTTCCATAGTGGACGGAGCGTCTGAATTCCAGATACTGACAAGGGTGTTCGTTCCGATGTCAAAATCCGCGATAGCGACTGTCGGACTGTTCTTCGGTATTTCCAGATGGAACGGTTACTTCTGGGCAAGAAAGATGATCGGAAACTCTACGGAGTGGCCGCTTCAGGTATACATAAGAGACACGCTCGAACAGTTCAACACCACGGAGACACAGCCGTTCACAAACTTCTCGGCGGATTCCGTGATCTATTCGATGATCATATGCGCGATCATCCCGATACTCATCATCTATCCTTACATCCAGAAATACTTTGCAAAGGGCGTAAACCTCGGCGGTGTCAAGGAGTGATGTTAATTACCCAAGATCTATACTCGGCGGCATAGTGCGGTCGATATGAGATAAATAATTTTATAATGGAGGGCTCTATGAAATTAAGAAAGTTACTTGGCCTTGTATTGGCTTCGGCAATGATCGTAACTTGTCTCGCAGGATGCGGCGACAAGGATAACGGCGGCGCTTCCAATACTCCGGCCGCACAGGGGACCGGCGCTGCAGCTACAAAAGCGGCAGAACCCACAAAGGCTCCTGATGCAACACCCACACAGGCAGCTAAGGCGATCGTAGTTGAGGAGAAGACGATCTCCAATGCAGCTTCGGGCCTCATCTCGAAGGTTCAGAGCGAGTTCGGCGGTACACTTTACCTTATGGCACTTTCTGCTGCTTACAACAGAATGGTTACCGGCCAGTACTCAAATTCCACACCTGTAAAGGCTCAGGTAGGAAATGCTGACGCAACGGGCGTTACACTCAACATGTCCGTTCTTTACAACAAGCTCAGGATGTCCTACACACTTGACGATCCGTACGCAGCAGCAGACGGCGTTACCTACGAAAAGGGCGACCTTCTTCCTACATGGAAGCAGATCCAGACCGATGTAGGCTTCACCATCAACGATGTTACCACAACGGAATCCAGCGTTAACAACAACTACAAGGCTGTGAAGAATGACAATTTCTCAGGCGTTGACGTTCTCTGCGCAAGCGCTGCAAGCGCAAACGAAGACGGCCAGACAGGAAACTTCATCCAGCTTGACCAGTATCTCGATGTTATGCCCAACTTCAAGGCTTTCCTTGACGGCAACGAAGTCGTAAAGACCACCATCACCGCAGGTGACGGACATATCTACTATGCTCCTTACTTCGACGGTTATGATGATATCGAGAAGACCTTCCTTGTACGTGTGGACTGGGTTGAAAAGCTCTTAAACGGCGCTTATGACGAGTCAAAGTTTGATTCGACAGCTTATACCGGTTCCTTCACCTACAAGGCATACATGCCCGAATCCGCTTCCGGCGTTGACGCCATCGAAGTAAAGGTCGTTAAGAAGGACGGCACAGGCGTTGAGACAGTCAAGAAGGATTACGCAAAGAACATCACAACAGTCATGAGCGAAGTAGGCAACAAGAACGGTGCTACTCTCGTAAAGGCTCTTCGTGATTACATCGACACCACTTACGGCGGATATTACGGCGAAAACCGTGCAGACCTCTTTGTAGGCCAGAACGCTGCATGGGATGCAGATGAGATGGTAGCACTTCTCCGCTGCGTAGTTTCCAATCCCAAGTTCCTTACAGGCGGCACAAGCGATGTAGTTTACGGTTTCTTCGCACGTGAGGCTACTCTCCAGAGAGAGCCCGATCTCTTCACACTTGCATGCAACCTCTTTGGTGTTCGTGGTGCGGATGCCGAGAAGGATTATCTCTACTTTGACGCAGACGGCAACCTTCATGACGGCCGTCAGTCCGAAGAGTTCTACTATGCTATCGAAAAGCTCAGCCAGCTCTATGCAGACGGCCTTATCCTCAAGGATTTCGATCTTGAGGGCGCAGGCGGCGCATCGGGTACAAAGGTTTACGATACCATGTACAACTCCAACCTTGGTTTCGGTCTTTATGACTATGTTCAGACCCAGACCGCTTATGATGACACTGTAAAGATCGAGGGCTTCAACCTTGCATCCATCATCAACCCCGTTGCTATGTGGGCAACCACTTCCGGCGGCGCTACACTCACCAGATTCACAGAGTCCTGGAGATCTGTTAAGACAGAGGGTTGGGTTATCACGGCTGAGTGCGCTCAGACACCCGACAAGCTTGCAAAGGCATTAAAGCTTTTCGATTACATGTACTCCACAGAGGGTAATATGACAATGTCTTACGGCCCTCACGCATGGATCCAGCATGATGCTTCCGGAAACGTTCAGTACATCGACTATCAGGGACAGAAGGTTCCTCAGCTTTCCGACGCAGCTCTCAAGGAGTTAAAGACTCTTGCAAAGGGTAACTACACCAACTACTATCGTCAGTGGCTCGGCGCTACATTCCCCATCGGCTACATCAAGCAGCAGGGTATGGAATATCAGTGCACCACAGAAAAGGGTAAAGCAGGCCTTCAGCTTGTCAACAATGCGATCGTTTACGGCGTTCTTGAGCATGTTATGGTAAACAGCTCCGAGTGCCCTACACCTTTCTATCGCATCATCCCTACAACATTTGCAACGACCAGCTCCGAGAACCAGACCCTTTCCGAGAAGTGCGCAAACCTTTCAAGCTACTTCTCAAAGTCGAAGAACGAGTACTCTATCTTCATCGACGCTATCAAGTACGGTTTCGAGGAAGCCATCAACAAGAAGAATGCTGCTGACGCTTCAGCTCAGTAAGCAAATCTTTAAAAACGATCTAATCGGTCTCATGCCGGGGGAGGAAACTCCCCCGGAGCGGGGCCTTTCGGAGGCTGTATGTCACATCAGATGATATTCCAAAAGATAACGACGATATTCTCTCTTGCCGCGGCAGTGGTGTTTTTCGTCCTCGGACTCGGATATTCTACCGATCTGTATACCCTGTTCTACTTCATCGACTCCACGAGTTTCATGTATGTCGAAGGAAGCCGCATCTATTACGATGTGCAGGATTTCAACAGAGCGGAGGTTTTATATGCGGTCATCCTGATAGTGCTCGCAGCGCTCTGCTTTATGATGCTCAATAACACACGCAGGAAATATTACGTAACAAACTTTGTTTCATCGGGACTTTTTGCCGGATTTGCGTGCTTTCTGTCCTGGTATGTATATTCAAATTCCGTAAAATACAAGGAGCAGTTCCTCACGACCGTTGACTTTGAAAAGTGGCAGATGTGGGTGGACATGTTCCCGAATGATTTCAAGATGACAAAGTCCACACTGTGGTTTGACCTCGGCACGGCTTCAGCCGTTGTGGGGATCGTCGCGGTGGTGCTTGTCATAGTCAACGTCATCTGGAAGATCGTCTGGATGGCAAAGGAAAAAGAAGCGATGAAAGCTCTTAAGACAAAAGCCACGGAGGTGCAGCGATGAAGATCAATGTTGAACGCATGCGTTACAAGAACGATTCGCTTTCGTTCACTCTCTGCATGCTCGCGCTCATAGCGGACGTCGTACAGTTCACGCTCATCTATTCAAACAGCGTGCTTTCCTCACTTACAGGTGTCGCAGGTTTTAACTATTACACCATCGGCATCGACATAATCGTGAATATCCTCTTTATGCTTTTTGCCTTCTATGTGGGCGAAGAGCTTAAGACTTATCATATAAAATGGGCGATAGCGCCCATAATCATGGGTGTGCTGCAGATTTACAGGATCTTTGACTTTCCTAAGTCGATGATGAAGTTTGGTTTCATCACCGAAAAGCTCTACAGGGTGTGCGTGATCTGTCTTGTATTTTCGGCAGTCTGCCTGTTTATCGCATCCGTAAACACTTTCATCAAGAGCACGATGCTGAACCGTTATCTGAAGACAGTCGATACATCCCCGAAATAAGAGATCTTTGTAAGCGGAGAACTTAGAAAATGGCAGATTTAAGCTTAAAGAACATCAACAAGATATATCCAAACGGAGTACAGGCCGTGTTTGACTTTAACCTTGATGTCAGCGACGGCGAGTTCATCGTGCTGGTAGGGCCTTCGGGCTGCGGAAAATCGACCACTCTCCGCATGGTTGCGGGACTTGAGGAGATAAGCTCCGGTTCCCTTACCATTGACGGAAAAGACGTGACAAACATGCCGCCCAAGGACAGGGACATAGCAATGGTTTTCCAAAACTACGCCCTCTATGCACACATGACGGTGTATGAAAACATGGCGTTTTCTCTTGTCCTTCGTCACGAAGACAAGAACGTGATACATGAAAAGGTCATGCAGGCCGCAGAGATACTGGGCCTCCACGATCAGCTGAACAAAAAGCCCGCGCAGCTTTCCGGCGGTCAGCGCCAGCGTGTTGCAGTGGGACGTGCGATCGTGAGAAACCCCAAGGTATTCCTTTTTGACGAGCCGCTTTCAAACCTGGACGCAAAGCTCCGCGGATCCATGAGACGTGAGCTCATGCTCCTTCACGACAGGCTGAAGTCGACGATGATCTATGTTACTCACGACCAGACCGAAGCGCTGACGCTCGCGGACCGCATAGTCTGCATGAGTGACGGCTATGTACAGCAGATCGGAACGCCCATCGAGCTTTACGACAATCCGGTAAACCTCTTTGTCGCAAGCTTTATCGGACTTCCTCCGATGAATTTCATCGATGTCACAGTGAACAACGGAAAGCTCACAAATTCCTACCTTGAAGTGCCTGTTCCCGACAGGTACAAAGCCACGATCTCCGCATATGAGGGAAAGACCGTGGTGCTCGGCATAAGGCCGGAGGACATCGTTGTCGGATCGACCGTCGAGCTTACCGTCGACATAAACGAGAACCTCGGACAGAACACCCTTGTCCACGGTCTCTGCAAAAAGAAAAAGATCACCTGCAAATTCAAGGAATGGGCCGAATATAAACGAGGCGACATCCTGAAGGTTGATTTCAAGAGTGAAAAGATCCACCTCTTCGACAAAGAGACCACCAAGGTCATCGCTACGAAATAAGGTGTAAGGAGAATGCCATGTCATTCGGTGCAAAGGTAAAAGAATATTTCAGGAAAAAACTCGTCGGATTAAAGAGAAAGCCGGAGATATTGCCGCTTCTCGCGATAATAGTTGCCTGCATGGTCTATACCTTCAGGCTTTCAAACTATTCAAACGCTTCGATCTACGCGACGGATTTCTGGGTTGCGATACTCGTGTTCACAACGACGCTTTTTTCGATACTCGCGATATTCACATATATGAGCGTGCATACAAGAAAAGGCACAAACTACATCATGCTCGTGCTCTGTGTGATAATACTTGCGTTCCTTGTTTTTTCGGACGTTGCTTCGTACAATTCGATCGCAGCCCGCATACAGGCAGGGATCGAAGCGGGGCAGGAGGACAGACCGGCACTCGCGAGGGCACTTAAAGACCTCAGAGCGCACATTGTCTCACTCGGAGTGAGCATCCTTCTCGTAGTGCTCAAGCCCCTTTACGGAAAGCTTCTCAACATGATCGACACATCTGTGCCCGATGATGATTTTGCGGATGATGACGACAACGATGAGGTGATCGCCGAGGATGAGTAACAAGACCGACAGACAGCCCGATCCGTACAAGATCGACCGGCTCGCAAAAATACCGCCTTCGGTGAAGGCGGTATTCATAAAGTGGTGGTTTGCGGGGGCTGTATATTACTTTGTGGGAATGGGCATCCAGGCGCTGGACACTGCCAATCAGTTCGACCTGATATTGGTGCTCGGCATTGTGCTCGGTATGGTGAACGACCTTCTGGTCAACAACATTTTCCGCTATATGCGCACCGACAAAGCCATCTACGATCCATACATGATGTTCCCGCAGAAAAAATTTTACACGTTCTTCTGTAACATTTTGTACTATACCCTGATCTCAGCGGCAGTCGCATATCTCTACAATGCGATAAACCTTGCGGCACAGGCGGCGGGGCTTGTCGGAGAGGATAAGGTGTGGCTCACGGCCGAACCTGTCCTTTACGGGGTATTTATTTTGTTGCTCGATATGGCGCTTCTCGGTATAAAAGCACTGATAAAGCGTGCCATTACAAATAAAGCGTCAAAGAAGGACACGGATTAAAGAAGTCCGATGTTCCTGATCAGCACAATCTCCACAAATACAGTGACTATCGATAACAGTGAGGTCCACACGACAAGCTGGCCCGCAAGAGGGCCGTCGTTGTTCATCTCTTCCGCCATCACGGCGCTGGATACCGCTACAGGCGTGCCAAAGAGCGCGACAAGAGACGGGAACACGGAGCTGTCAAAGGAAAGGAGCCCGGTGTGCCGGGTGAGGAGGACCGCCGCGCCAAGCGCGAGAAGAGGCGCAAAGACGACCCTTCCAAAGGTTCCTATGAGGATCTCGCGAAGAGAACCGCGTGTCGTTTTAAAATCAAAATTTCCGCCGAGTATCATCAGCGCGAGCGGCGTTGCTGCGGCAGACAGGGTCTTGATCGCGGAATACAGAAACGGCAGGGAACCGGAAAGTGAGAAAACGGGCTCGCCCGCTTCGTTTACCGGGATATGCCCGCGTATGAACAATGCGATGAGTCCCAGAGCGATCGAGATGATGAGCGGGTTTTTAAGGATATTTACGAGCACTTTTCCAAGCTTTTTCCCTACGGATACGGAATGTCCGTTTTCTTCATCCTGCGACATGAACATAGTGAGCGCGATGACCGCGAGGATGTTAAAGGCAGGTATGGAAAAGGCCGAGAGCACCGCGGCATAGCCTTTTGCGGTGGTGCCGCCCAGAGATTCCGCAAGAGGGATCCCGATGATCGCAAAGTTTGACCTGAAAATGCACTGCAAGACTACGCCTTTCCGCTTACGGTCAGGGACGGCAAGAGTCACTGCAACAAGCCCCAAAAGGAACAGGACGACCACACAGATCACGGAATAGAGTACGAAAGTGAGATCGAGTTCCGAAAAGGAACCGATGGAATATACATTTACAAAGAGAAGCGCGGGTAGCGCCGCGCGAAACACCAGCTTGTTCCCGTTTTTAAGGAATGTGGGTGTGAGAAAGCCTGTGCGGGCAAGGATATAGCCCAGCAGGATAAGCAGGATTATCGGCATTATTGCGTTGAAAGCGAATATGAGACTTTCCATGGTGTCTCCTTTTGTGCGTGATATGTGAGATAAGGAATATCAAGATTATAACCGACAAAAGTGTCAAAGACAAGGGGAAACAATGGCTACCAAGCTGCAAACCTTCAACCCAAGACAGGTGATGAACCGCAAGGATTTTGAGATCCAGCACAAGCGTGATACGTATCTTCACGACGTGGAGCTGCACCATCACGACTTTTATGAGATCTATTTCCTTGTATCCGGAGATGTCACATATTCCATCGAAGGCCGCATCTATCATGTGCGTCCCGGCGATGTGCTCTTTGTGAACCCGCGTGAGCTGCACCAGGTCTTCATCCGTAATGAAGCGGATCCGTATGAGCGTTATGTCCTCTGGATAGACGGAGACATGCTGGAGCGCATGTCCACGTCCACCACAAACCTTGCAAGGTGTCTCGACAAGTCCGTCGCGGAATATTCAAATCAGCTGAGAGTTCCCATCGAGTACAAGAACGAGATCAGAAAGCTCATGGACGACATCTATCGCGAATCGGATAACGAGGGATACGGCGGGGATATCATGCAGACCAGCCTCATCGCGCAGCTCATGGTGCTTTTGAACCGCCTGGCCGATCTGGATGCCGAGTCCGGAGAGGAAGTCGCGTTTACGAGCACGCTCGTCGCGCGCGTCATCGACTATGTGAACCTTCATTTCGGAGAGGTGCTGTCGCTTGACGACATAGCTGAAAAAATGTATGTGAGCAAATACCATCTGAGCCATGAGTTCAGGAAAAAGATGGGCACCGGTGTATATCACTATATCCAGAAAAAACGCGTGCAGATAGCAAGACAGATGCTCGCATCCGGCGAAAAGCCGAATGACGTTTACAAGCAGTGCGGATTTTCGGATTATGCCGGTTTTTACAGGGCATTTACCGCAGAATATGGTGTTGGCCCCAGAGAATATGTGGCGTCCACAAAGAAGGAGGAACAGGATGAAGATTAGGCAGGTCTATGTTTCGTCGGTGTCTGTCTGTTTTGAGCTTTTGAACGATACAGCCTATTACGCGCCGGAGAGTTTCGATGTCCTGCTTGACGGCAAAAAAGTGCTCGAAGACGTAAAGACGAATGTTTTTTCATTGTTTGACCTCGCTCCTTCGACGGAGTATCTGGTACAGATCGGCGAAGATGAATACAGGTTTTCCACACTTGCCGAGAGCGCATGCATAAGTGCGCGTGATTTCGGAACGGTGGGAGACGGCGTGACGAATGATACGGTGGCGCTCCAGAGCGCCATTTTTGCGTGTCCTCTGTACGGCAGGGTGCGTGTGGAATCCGGCGTGTATTACACCGGTCCGCTTGTGCTGAAGAGCGACATGACGCTTGAGCTTTGCGAGGGCGCGACACTTCTGGGTGATACCGACGAGGAGCACTATCCTGTGTGGCCCGGCGAGATTGCGGACGCTGAGACAGGCGAAGCAAGGCAGTTTTCTTCCTGGGAAGGAGAACCTCACAAGTGCCGCCAGAGCTTTATAAGCGGCCACTATCTGAAAAACGTGTCGGTGGTGGGACGCGGCGTGATAGACGCAAACGCGCAAAATTCCACCTGGTGGCAAAATCCCAAGGGACGCGAGATCGCAAGGCCCAAGCTTGTTTTTCTCAACAGATGTGAAAATATCACGTTCCACGGCGTAACAGGGCAGAACTCTCCCGCGTGGAACCTGCATCCCTTTTTCTCAAAGGATATCAGTTTCTATGACATTGCCATAAAGGCGCCCAAAAACAGCCCAAACACCGACGGATCGGACCCCGAGAGCTGTACAAGGGTGAACTACATCGGTGTGCGCTTTTCTGTGGGCGACGACGCCATTGCTATCAAATCGGGCAAGATGTATATGGGCATGAAATACCGGACGCCCGCGTCCTTTCATGTTATCCGGAACTGCCTCATGGAATACGCACACGGCGGCGTGGTGCTCGGAAGTGAGATGTCCGGCGGAGTGAAGGACTTAAGCGTGAGCCAGTGCTATTTCCTGCATACCGACAGGGGACTTCGCATAAAGACGAGGCGCGGCCGCGGAAAATATGCCGTGATCGACGGCGTTGAGTTTTCAAATATCCGCATGGATAACGTGCTCACGCCTATCGTCATCAACATGTTTTATTACTGCGATCCTGACGGAAAGACGGAGTACGTCTGGAGCAAGGAAAAGCTCCCGGTGGATGACAGGACGCCTTATCTCGGCTCGTTTTACTTCCACGATATGGTCTGCACCGACTGCGAATGGGCAGCTGCATACTGCTACGGCCTTCCCGAGATGCCTGTAAAAGAAGTGACCATCAAAAACGTCACCTTCACGATGAAGGAGGATGCATCAAAGGGCGCCTGCGCAATGATGACAAATGCCGAGGAATGCTGCAAGCGCGGCCTTATCTTCCACAACGTTGAAACGGTGAATATAGAAAACGTCATAGTTGAAGGGCAGGAAGGGCCCGAAGTGGTGAGAGATTAGGATAGATGCTGCCGGGTTAAATGTTTATTATTGTAGCTTTACGGAGGAGATCTGTTGAAACCACGTCTCCTCTGTGTTTTTTACGTTCTTTTATACCCAAATATACCCTTGCGCGATGGGTATAAAGCGGGTATAATGATCCTGCAACGAATGAACTTTATTTTGCGCTGAGCAGATGGAGGGCTATAGATATGGCAAAACAGGACATACAGCAGAAGATAACCGAACTTGAGCAGCAGGTAGCGCTGCTTCCGATAGGCTCCATAGGGCGAAAGAACGTAAACGGTAAAGAGTATTTTTATCAGCGCTGGACCGAGAATAAAAAGCGGAAAGAAAAATACATCCCCGCGACTGAATTAAAGGCGGTGCAAGATGGGATAGAGAAAAGAAAAAGCCTGGAAGAAAAGCTGAAGGTATTGCGAAAGAGGATACCGGCTGCCATAGTGCTTGGATCCGACAGCTATGCATATCGTACAAACGTGAGAACGGGGAAGTTGCTACGTAGCTTTGCTGAGCCTGTCCGTGATTATAAAAAACGCGATTGCTTTGAGAAGCTGCAAGAGTATATTTACGGAGAGCAGCAGGATAAAGTACTTATCCTGTACGGTCTTCGCAGAACCGGCAAAACAACGATGATACGTCAGATCCTTGCGGAGATGACGGAGGCAGAACTTTCAAAAACAGCGTTTGTACAGATCACATCAAAGGATTCTCTTGCAGATGTGAACAGTGACCTAAAGGCGTTGGAGCGATCGGGATTCCGATATGTGTTTTTTGATGAAGTGACGCTGATGGAGGACTTTATCGGCGGGGCTGCGCTTTTTTCGGATATATATGCCGCAAGCGGAATGAAGATAGTGCTGTCGGGTACGGATTCTCTCGGCTTTTTGTTTTCGGAGGATGAGCAGTTGTACGATCGGTGCATAATGCTCCATACAACGTTTATCAGTTATCATGAGTTTGAGCGCGTGCTGGGAATAAAAGGCATTGATGAGTATATCCGCTACGGCGGGACCATGAGTGTTAGCGGTATTAAATACAACGAGACATCCACGTTTGCCGGAAAAAACGGCGCGGATGAATATGTAGACAGTGCCATTGCGCGGAATATACAGCATTCACTTAAACTATATCAGGACGGCGGACATTTCCGGCATCTACAGGATCTTTACGAGCACGATGAACTTACAGGCGCGGTAAACAGGATCGTAGAGGACATGAATCACCGTTTTACGTTGGATGTGCTGACAAGAGACTTCCGGTCAAATGATCTGGATATCTCGCGCAAAAACTTGAGGAAGGACCGTAAAAAGCCGACGGATGTGCTTGATACTATCGACATTGACATGGTCACGGAGCGGTTGCGGAGATTGCTGGAGATACGGAACAGACAGGAGCAGACGGTCAGCTTGAAAAATGAGCATGTTGCGGAGATACGTGAATACCTGAACCTTCTTGATCTGACATACGAAGTCGGTGTGTTTTCCTTGCCCTCAGCGGACAAGTTGAGAGACAGGACAGTCATTACACAGCCCGGACTTCGCTATGCACAGGCGGAAGCTTTGATAGAGAGCCTCATGCAGGACAGCAGCATGGGTGATATCTCTCTTGCTGAACAAAAATACGTTTTGGAGCGTATACGGAGCGAGATAATGGGGCGCATGACAGAGGACATCGTATTGTTGGACACAATGCTGAAATACCCTGATAAGAAAGTGTTTGTTCTTCAATTTGCCGTAGGAGAGTTCGATATGGTGATCTTTGACCCGGAGAATGCGTCTTGCGAGATATTTGAGATAAAACACAGTGGTGAGATTGCCAAGGAACAGTACAGGCACCTGATAGATCCGCAAAAATGCGCAATGACCGAACACCGCTATGGGACCATCACGGCAAAATATGTATTGTACCGCGGAGCTACACAGGATGTAGGCGAAGTGAGATACATAAACGTCGAAGAGTGGCTGAAACGCTGACATTGTGATTAAATAACAAACCCCTTGTGGTTCTCATGCAGAATATGCTATAATCTCTATATCTATACATTTTGCACCCCACTGGCCTGCCGGGAGAGTGTTTTGCTTTCCGGTACATTTCACACGAGAGGATACGGGATGTATTATTCTGCGATCGGTCTGCTTGCGCTTATCATACTTCTGATCGAAAACCGTGACATTCTTTTTGGCGGGAATGGCGTGTTTGATGCGGCCGCCTGGAAGGAATACCGACGGTTTCTGTATGCGGTGCTGCTCTATTATGTGACCGATATCCTCTGGGGAGTGCTTGATGTATTGGTTCTTCCTGTGCCTCTCTTCATCGACACTTCGGTCTATTTTGTTATGATGGCGGTCGGAGTGCTTCTCTGGACGCGGTTTGTCGTCGCCTATCTCAGCGACAAAGGCTTTTTTGGCCGATTTCTTGTGTGGTTTGGGCACATCGCTGCATTTTCCGTGACCTGTCTTTTGATAGTGAATATTTTTGTGCCTGTGATGTTTTCGATTGACGAAAACGGTACATACAAGGCGCTCTGGGCAAGATATCTCCTTCTTACCGCTCAGGTCCTTCTTCATATACTCACCTATTTCTATGCATATCTTTCTGTCCGTAACGGTCCTGAAGCCATGGCGCACAGGCAAAGATACCGCGCGATCGCTTCCTTTGGTCTGGTCGTAGCCGTTTTTGTTGTTGTTCAGGTGTTTTTCCCTATGCTTCCCATTTATGCGGTGGCATACATGCTTGGCATAAGTATGCTCCGCACTATCGTGGTGCAGTCACAGCGAGAAGAATATCTTTTGCGTCTGGAACAGGCGGATGAAGTGAAAAAGCTCAAACAATCCATGACATCTCTTCTTGACAACATCCCGGGACTTACTTTTTCAAAGGATGCGGAAACAGGAGTTTATCTTGCATGTAATCAGGCGTTTGCCGAATATGCCCACAAAACAAGTCCTGAAGGTGTTGTCGGCCTCACCGACATGGAGATTTTTGACAAGGAGACCGCCACTCATTTCATTGAAGATGATAAACTGGCGCTTTCCATGGATGAACCATATATCTTTTTTGAAGACGTGCCCGATGCTGCGGGCAATCAGAGACAGTTCCAGACGACAAAGGTGAAGTTTACGGATGCGTCCGGAAGGCTGTGCACGCTTGGCATGTCTCAGGATGTGACGGATCTTATCCGTATTCAGAGAGAGAACGCGACAACGAAAGAAGAGTACGAAAAGGCGCGGAGCACAGGCATCATTTTGTCGCACATAGCACAGACTCTGGCACGGGGGTATGCTTATCTGTTCTATGTAAACCTGGAGACGGGTGAGTTCAGAGGATATCATACAAATGATTCGGGCGTGCTTGAAGAAGAGCAGCACGGGGAGGATTTCTTTGACGCAAGCCTCAGGGATATTGACAACCTCATATATCCGGAAGACCGCGCTATGGTCCGCAAAATGCTTGAAAAGAAAAGGCTTCTGAATGCTCTCGACAGGAACAAGAATGTCTTTTTGACCTACAGAATGCTCACCGAAAGGGGTCCGGCTTATTTTAACATGCAGATATCACGAATGGAGGATGACGATCGCTTTATCGTTGTCGGAGTGACGGACGTGGACGAAGAAGTGCGCCAGAGGACCATGAACGAACGCATAAAGGAGGAGAGCCTTGCGTATACAAGGCTCAGTGCATTGTCCGGCGATCTTTTGTGCGTCTATGTCGTGGAACCGGAAACGGGGCACTATCGTGAATTCAGCTCTGTCAAAAGTTTTAATGGGCTGAACATTCCGGAGGAGGGAACGGAGTTTTTTGATTCCATACGCGAACATGCCAAGGAGCTTGTTTTTGAAGAAGACCGTGAAAGGTTCCTTTTGACGATCACAAGGGATGAGGTGCTGTCTGAAATACAGAGTAACGGCATATTTGCGACAACTGTCCGTTTTATGATGAACGACAGGGCAAACTTTGTACAGATCAAGGCTGCGATGGTGGAAGAAAAAGAAGGCGCGCGCCTTATCGTGGGCCTCAGCGACGTCGACTCTCACGTGAGGCGGGAAGAAGAATACGCGAGGCGTCTGGCCCAGGCTCAGAGCAAGGTGAACATCGACGCTCTCACAGGCATCAGGAACAAATATGCCTACCTTGACGAAGCAAACCGCCTGGAAAAGATGGTCGCAGAGGACCGGAACGCTGAGTTTGCGCTTGTCATACTCGATGTGAACGAACTGAAGAAGGTGAACGACACAAGCGGACATCAGGCGGGGGACAAGTATATTCAGGATGCCTGCAAGCTGATCTGCGATACTTTTAAGCACAGTCCCGTTTTCCGAATAGGCGGTGACGAGTTTGCCGTCGTGGTGGAAAAAGGCGACTATGAAAATCTGGATACGCTCGTGGGAAACATGAATGCGTACAATGCCGGTGCAACGCGCACGGGCGGGCTGGTCGTGGCCTGCGGTACCGCAAGGCATGAGAGCGGGGAAGACGTGACGACGGTTTTTGCGCGCGCGGACCACAACATGTACGCCGACAAGGCGCGGCTCAAGGAGGAAAAAAAGAAACTGGACGGATGAGATTTTGGAAACCGGCATCTGTTTTGCATGAATAAAAGACTTTATTTTTCCGAACTCTACGGAAACCCGGCGCACAAACCTCCGTTTGTGCGTCTTTACATATCCGGCATGATAATGTATAATGTGGCGGACATCAACAGAGTAAAGCACTAAATGAATTTTTATAGGAGGAATGAGAGTTATGATCGAGGTTCAGGATCTTACGAAGGTTTACAAACTCAGTAAGAGCAAGATGGCACAGCTTAAGACCAACAGCAATATCAAGCGTGCCGCCGACGGTATCTCGTTTACGGCAAAGCCGGGCGAGATCTACGGGCTTTTGGGGCCCAACGGTGCGGGTAAGACCACCACGCTCCGCTGCATTGCAACACTTCTTACGCCTACAGATGGTCATGTTGCGGTCTGCGGGCATGACACCGTGAAGGAAGGAGAACAGGTGAGAGAGTCTCTCGGATTCCTTACCAACGAGATAAAACTTGATCCTTTCTTTACACCGAAGTATCTTTTTGAGTTTTTCGGACATGCTCACGGCATGACAGACAGTGAGATCGCCGCAAGAAAAGCGGACCTTTTCGGACGTTTCGGCATCACCGCGTTTGAGGACAAAAAGATCGAGAGCCTTTCGACAGGTATGAAGCAGAAGGCAGCCATTGTGGTGTCTCTGGTACATAATCCCCAGGTCGTTATTTTTGACGAGCCTACGAGCGGCCTTGACGTCATCACCGCAAAGTCTGTGCTCGACCTTTTAAAGAGCCTTCGTGACGAAGGAAAGACCATCATCATCTCCACACACATCATGTCAGAGGCGGAAAAGCTCTGCGACAGGATTGGCGTCATCATCGACGGCCACAAGGTTGCCGAGGGCACTGTGCCTGAGATCGTCGAAAAGACAGGAGCCGCAGACCTTGAGGATGCTTTCTTTGTCCTCTACCGCGACAACCACAAAGAAGAGGAATACAATCCTCAGAAGGCTTTCGGAGGTGCAAGGAAATGAAAAACGCAAGTCTTGTTATGAAAAAAGAGCTTGCCCGTGTGTTCAAGGACAAGCGTATGATATTCAGCATGTTCATCCTTCCCGCACTCATCATGCTTGTGATCTTTAACCTTGTGGGCATGATGGTCGACGGCATGTCAAAGGACGTTGAGGAGCATGTCAGCACCGTTTACATACAGAATGCAACTGAAAATGCAAAAAACGTGATCGCGGCTTCCGGCTATGATAAAGTCGCAACGGTTTCCTACGTTGGCGAGGGCATGGGCACCATCGACAAGATAAAAGAGGATATCCTCAACGGTGACACCGACCTTCTGGTAGTGTTTGACACGGATTTCGACGAGGTATACAAGGCATATACAAAGAGCGGCGACGCCATTCCGAACATCTCGCTCTACTACAACAGCACCACAAATTACGGAAACGCAGCCGTTTCCACCTTCAACGCGATGGTTGTCGATCCTCTGAGGACAGGTCTTCAGAGCGAACGTATCGGAAACCTTGAGCAGCTCACTGTTTTCAACATCTCAGAGACCATCATTGCAAACGAGGACAAGAAGAACGGCCAGTTCCTTTCCATGATGCTCCCTTACATGATCGTAATGATGCTCTTTGCAAGCGCCATGAGCCTTTGCGTTGACGCGGTTGCGGGCGAAAAGGAGCGCGGAACCCTTGCGACTCTTCTCCTTTCTCCTATCAAGAGATCCGAGATCGCCTTTGGAAAACTTGCGGGCCTTTCGATCCTTGCAAGCATTTCCGCGGTTGTTTATGCCATTTCTTCGATCTTTTCCATGGGTTCGATGTCAAAGTCGATCATGGGCGTGGCAGATGACGCCGGGGACATGGGTAAGCTCAGCTTTAGCGCTTGGCAGGTGATCGGACTTGTGCTCATCATGATCACACTTGTTTATCTCTTTGTTGCAATCACGAGCCTCCTTTCCATCCTTGCAAAGGACATCAAGCAGGCAAGCAGCCTGATATCGCCTCTTTACATTGTGGTCATCCTTCTCGGCATGATCACTATGTTCACCACAGGAAAGACTCCCGCGGACTTCATGTATGCGATCCCCGTATACGGAAGCGCGCTTGCCATCCAGGGTATCGCGGTGAACGCTCTTGAACCCCTGCAGCTGATCTTCAGCATCTGCGGAAATGTGGTATGCGCAGCGATCGTAACCTTCGGCATCAAGAAAGCCTTTGATTCCGAAAAGGTAATGTTTAACGCATAAACACTGGATTTCAGGCCATTTTGCAAAATGAAGATATTGTATCTTGATTGGAACTGCTACTGCGGTCCGGACGTGTATTACGCGTTCATGCAAATGAAAAACAAAGGCGTGACTGTGATAAGGCGCCGTTTTGAACCATCGGAAGACCGGGACAACCCGGCCTTCCGCTTTGCGTTTTCCGAGGACATAAAAAAACACCGCCCGGATGTGGTGTTTTCCATGAACTATTTTCCGGATGTGTCTAAGGTATGCGAAGCGGAGCAGGTGCGCTATATGGCGTGGGTCTACGACGAGCCTCAGGTGGCGCTTTTTAACTACACGGTGATAAACAAATGCAATATCATTTTTGTGTTTGATTCCGGAGTTTACAGACGTTTTTCGTCGCAGGGGATAGCGACGGTGCACTATATGCCGCTCGCTGCGGCGCCGCAAAGACTCCTTCGCACGATAGGTGAGTGCGAGGACTCTGAGCGGTGGAAGAGTGAGCTCTCGTTTGTCGGGAGCCTCTATAACGAGGGACATAACTATTACGACCGGATAAAGGAGAGCATCCTTCCCGAAACGCGTGATTTTCTGGAAGACCTGATGAAACGGCAGCTGCAGTGCTTTTCGGGGAATTTTGTGGAAGAGAGTCTTGACGATGCGGTGCTTTCGGATATGACGCGCGTGCTCGGGCTCACGCCGAATCACGATGGCGTGGAGACCCCGGCCTACCTTTACGGGCAATATGTCATAAACAGGAAGATAACGTCCACGGAGCGGACAGAGATACTCTCGATGCTCAAAGAAAAGTATCCCGTTCACCATTATTCAAAAACAAGCGAGCTTGGGCCTGTGGAGTATTTCCGCGAGATGCCGCTCGTATTCGGGAATTCCAAGATAAACTTGAACATCACACTTCGCAGCATTGTCTGCGGCGTGCCCTTAAGGTGTTTTGATATATGCGGGTGCGGAGGGTTTCTTCTCACGGACAGGCGCCCGGATATGGACGCGCTGTTTGAGCCGGATAAAGAAGCGGTGAGCTTTGAGAGCCGCGAGGAGCTTATGGACAAGGTTTCTTACTATCTTTCACATGATGCGGAGCGGCAAAAGATCGCGGAGAACGGCCTAAAAAGAGTGCAGGCCGAGCATACGTTCGACGCAAGGCTTGCGGAGATGATGGGGTATATTTAGCGCCGGAGGTCATTGAAAACGGGTCAGGAATTCGGAGGGCGTAAGAGCGGTTACTTTGCTTTTCTTAAAGTCCTTCACGTTTCTTGTGATGATGTGATCGGAACCGATCCTCATTGCTGTGGCGGCCTGGACGGCATCCTCAAAATCATCCCATTGTAATTCTGCGGCAGCGGTGATGTCTGATGCATGGAGGTCGTCAAAAGTAAAGATCAGAGACAGTTTTTTCGTGACCTCGTTCACCGTGGCCGGATTCAGTTCTTTCCTCATAACATAGACCAGATTTGCGATCGTCAGCGAAGATATGTGGCCTTCTGCCATGCCGGTCTCACACATTTTCCAGATCTTTGCGGAATCCGGGTAATGCGGTTCTCTTTTTTGCAGAACGTCAAGCAATATATTTCCGTCAATCAGTAATCTCATATTTCCTGTTTAACCTTTCATGGCGCGCCTGTTTGATATCTGTGTCGTTTTTAAGTATTCCGGTGAGCGAATCGGTCAGATATGAGACTGCAGAATCCTTGGGGATAAAGCGCCCCACTTCTTTTCCGTTTTTTGTGACTATGACTTCGCTGCCTGCCTGGACGAGCGCGAGATAACGACCGAAGTTGTTCTGCATTTCCGTCGCGGTTGCGGTTGCTGTCTTTCCGAGCATGATTTTTCACCTCACTTGCGTGGATAATATTAGCTAAATTTATTATACCATATTTTGGCTAAAATTCAAGAAGGTGTGTTACGAAACACAGATACTTGACGGATATTTTGTGTTTTGATATAGTTCGATGTGGGAATATTCCCTAAAACAACTATTGGAGGTTATTAATGAAAACAAAACAAAACAAAACAAAACAAAACAAAACAAAACAAAACAAAACAAAACAAAACAAAACAAAACCTATCTCTTTAATGTTTTAAAACGGGTTTTGGCCGCCGGTTTGGCCGCGCTTTTTATTGCTGGAGTGATTCCTTCGTTAAATGCTTTTGCATCTACGGGAACACAAAGCGAGGACGAAGACGGTTTTGTTCTAAAGGCGAGTGGTGCGTATTGTGAATATGCGCCACGACTCAGTTGTGATCTGTATGTTAAACAGACTGAAGGGCCAACAGAAGAGAAACTTGAAATAAACGTGGAAGATGTTTTAACAAATGTAGCTATAGATGGCATCTCCTTCGCTGCTGGACAAATAGCTAAGGAGTTGGGCGTTGCATTTGAAATAGGATTAAAAATAGTTAATGCTGCAATTGAAAATGCAGAACATCTAACAGGGGAAACGTCGATTCTATGCTATGCCACATATACTGTGTATATGTGTCGCGGTTACGTAAATGGTGAACTCATTCAAGAAACTATATATAAAAAAGTGCACACCAGAAGGTTTTTTGTTATTTCGGTTTCTGTACAGGATGGATTTAGTATAGAGCCATCAGAAGTTCACCATGAAACTGTAGAAGAAGGGATTCCCAGTGATGAGGATTTCATGGCCTACTGTTGCGGGAGGTATTATAACGAATACCATCTGAATGAGGCAATTGGAGGAGGTCACAAATACAAGTATGAATGCAGTCGAATTTGCGATGAGTGCGGAAATGAGCGAAGCGCAAAACACATTTTTTATAGAGATCTTTGTACCGAAGATGAACATTGTATCTATTGTGGAACAATAGGAAAAACCGCAGAAGCGCAACATACCGGATTTGTAGAGGCAACATGTGGACACGATGCTTACTGTACGGATTGCACTTACGTTGTTGAGAGATCGATGTTTGATCATATTCAAAGCCATGTAGTTAAAGTATGCGAGGACAGGAGTTACTGCCCCGAATGCGGATGGTGGTATCCTCCGGCTGGTCATGATTGGATAGAAGCTACGTGTGATGAGCCAAAACATTGTTCAAGGTGCCCAAGAACAGAAGGGAATCCTTTGGGACACATAATAAAAGAAAGAGTAGTTGAGGGGGCGACCTGTACCAGCGGAGAAAAAAAAGAAATATACTGTAATAGGTGTAAAGAAGTACTCGATATAGAATATAAACCGGAACTGGGTCATGATGATGTATGTGTACTAACTCAAACAAAATCCTGCACCCAAGATGGATTTAAAAGATATGAGTGTAAAAGATGTGGACGAACAGAAGATATCATTACCGGAAAAGCAACGGGTCACGGTAAAGGGGTAAAGTGGACTGAGAAAAATCCCACATGTACCTCGAATGGCTATGGAAGAACAGTTTGTGAGAAATGTGGTGAACGCATCGGAAGTTATGTTATTTATGCTACAGGACATACTGAGGGTGCTTGGGAGACAGTGACCAGTCCTTCTTGCACGGCGGAAGGGAAAAGGATAAAACGATGTACGGATTGCGATACTATTCTTGATACTGAAACTATCAAGCAAAATAATCATAAGTATGAACGATATGAAGAATATGAACCGACATGTACAAGCGATGGAGCGGTTGTATGGAAATGTGAATACTGCGGAGATAAATACAACGTTGTAGATAAGGCCACCGGGCATAAAGGAACGTGGGTAGTAAAAAGAAACGCAACATGTTCTGCTACTGGATTAAAGGAGTTATCTTGTACGAAATGCGGGATGATTATTTCGCAAGAATTATTATCAAAGATTCCTCACGAATATAAATCAGCTACTTGCACATCACCCAAGACATGTATCAATTGCCATGCTACTTCGGGAAGCGCATTGGGACATTCATTCAGCGGGGCATATGTTGATTACGATGACTCATCCCATGCTATCAGCTGCAGTCGATGCAATCATAAAAAATTATTGAGCCATGTCTATAAAAATGGACTTTGTAAGATCTGCGGACATGATGACAGGATTGTAAAATATAGTGTTCGTAAATTAAATATTGAGTGAGGGGGACTGTTTTTGATTTATGATTGAAAGTTCGCAGGAGGATAAAATGGATAAAAAACCCTGGACTCGCATTTTGGCAATTGTTTTTTATTGCATTTTGGCAGTTGGTTTTTTTGCGCATTCTTTTTATTTCAGGAATTACATAACTGCCGGTGTAACAGTAGTCTGGATAGTTAGCTCAATCATTGTAGAAGTTAAAGAATATAAAAAGGAGACGGTTTCTCGTAAATTAGACATTTTTTCAAGGGCAATCTTTTACGTACTGGTATGGACTTTGACCATTGAGACATCGATTAAAATGCTTCGAATGTTAAAGTAAATTATTTTATTTTTGCTCTGAAAAAGCACTTCACACAGTCACAGGTATCTGTTGGTTAGTTGATCTTATATTAGTCGTATATGACCAAATTGCCCCTTGTTGAGGGCCTTAGCGTTGCAGGACTGACTACCGATTACAGGTTGGTGTTATAGGGCGGCCTGACAGGTGCTTGTGACTGTTTTGTTTTACGGTGAGACGGATCGTAAAATCTTGCAATTAAGCAGAGGGAGGAAAATGGATAAAAAACCCTGGACTCACATCTTGACTATTGTTATTTATTCCGTTTTGGCGGCCGTTATTCTTGTACACGCGTGTTTTTTCAGGAATTATATAACCGCCTGTCTGACATTAGCTTGGATCGTCAGTACGGTCATTGTAGAACTTAAGAAATATAAAAAGAAAGCCGTTTCGCAAAAACTATCATTTTTTTCAAGGATTATCTTTCACGTAACGATAGTGACTTCGTATATTGAGACGGGAGTTAACGTAGCTCGAATGCTAAAGTGAAGTTAAAGAATATAAAAAGGAGACGGTTTCACGTAAATTAGACATTTTTTCAAGGGTAATCTTTTACGTATTGGTATGGACTTTGACCATTGAGACGTCGATTAAAATGCTTCGAATGTTAAAAAGGTGATTCTTGTTCTTGACAAATCTAAAAACAGGAGTATACTTTCTTCAGTCCTAAGGGACAATAAAATATAGATTACGTGCTGGGGGCGCTTTTGCTGAGAGACGGATGTCCGTCGACCCTTATTACTTGAACCGGATAATACCGGCGTAAGGAAGCTGTTTTTGTATACCTCCGTGCGTAACATGCGGCCAGAGAGGGGCCGGATGAAAGTTAAGGAGGAATTTTTTATGGCAACAGCTAACACAAGAACAGGCTCAAAGACCAGAGCACTGGTCGAGGGCGCGGCAATGGTAGCTCTCGCTACGGCACTCAGCTATGTGAGGATTTTTAAGCTTCCGTGGGGCGGATCGATCACGCTTCTTTCCATGCTCCCCATCGTTTTCTTTTCCATCAGACGCGGCCTCGGCGCCGGCTTTGCGGCTTCGTTTGTATTTTCGCTCTTCCAGTTTGTACAGGGCATACTTGACGGACTTTTCGGATGGGGTCTTACCCCGGGAATGCTCGTAGCATGCATTTTCCTTGATTACATCGGAGCATTCACCATCCTCGGCATTGCCGGCATCTTTAGGAAAAAAGGACTTCTCGGCGAGGTTTCCGGTTCCGTGCTCGCAGTGTTCTTGAGATTCATTTTCCATTTCCTCAGCGGTGTTGTTATCTGGCACAGTGCAGGAAAGCTCTGGGAGGGCTTTGAAACCGAAAACAGCTGGCTCTACAGCCTGCTCTACAACGGCGCTTATATGCTTCCCGAACTCATTCTCACGACCGTGGCTGCGGTAGTGTTCCTTCATATCCCTCAGATAAGAAGGCTTGTGGGGGGAGAAGATATTCAGTGACCTGCACCCTCAAGGAGGTGACGTGTTGAACGAGAGATGTCTCATCATCAGCGGCGGTAATTTTGAAAAGATCGCCGTGACGGACGACAGCTTTGTTGTGGCTTGCGATAAAGGTTATGAATATGCACTGCGGTGCGGGATCCGGCCGGATCTCATCGTCGGAGACTTTGATTCCTATGACGGAAATCTCCCTGAAGACATCGAGATCATACGGCTTCAGGAGGAAAAAGACGACACCGACACGCTCTACGCCCTGAAAGAGGTCATAAAGCGCGGCGCAAAGGACATAGAGATCGTGTGTGCGCTCGGCGCCCGGCTCGACCACGAATTTTCAAATCTGCAGACGCTGGTCTATGCGGTTGAGCAGGGAGTCAATGCGAGCATCACTTCGGAACGCATGAAGATCTATGCGGTAAGGAACGGCAGACTGGACGTTGTCACATTCCCGGGGCAGATCCTTTCGGTGTTTTCAATATCCGACAAATGCGAGGGAGTGTGCATAAGCGGCACACATTATGATGTGGATGACATCGAACTGAAAAACAGCATGCCCCTGGGGCAGAGCAACTATGCCGAAAAGTCCCGCGTCTCAGTATCTGTGCGGCTCGGAACGCTCATAGTCATGGTGGGCTCGGATATGCACGCGCTCTTGAAAAACACTGGTCAAAATGGTAAGATAACAGGTGGGTCTTAAGATCCGCCTGTATTTTTTTATTTGAGGAGACGATCATTGATCTTTGATACACACGCACATTATGACGATGAGAGGTTTGACGAAGACCGCGGGGAAATGCTGAAAAGCCTTAAAGACAAAGGCGTTGTCACTCTCGTGAACGTGGGCGCATCGATGCGCGGGGCAGAACGTTCCATAGAGCTTTCTCACGAATATCCGTTCATCTTTTCCGCCGTCGGGATCCATCCGGATCACGCAAAAGAGCTGGATGAGGAACGTTTTTCGCACCTTGAGGAACTGGCGCATGACGAAAAATGCGTCGCGATCGGCGAGATAGGTCTCGACCACTATTGGGACGAGTCACCGCGCGATGTGCAGGCATACTGGTTCAAGAGGCAGCTGGAACTTGCCGTAAAACTTGACAAACCTGTGATAATCCATTCCAGGGATGCCTGCGAAGAGACCATGGAGATTCTTAAAAACCATGCCGCAAAGCCCCACACCGATACCGTGCTTCACTGCTTTTCCTACAGTCCCGAGATCGCCCGTGAATATGTGAAGATGGGCTTTTACATCGGAGTGGGCGGTGTCGTGACCTTTAAAAACGGGAAAAAGCTTCAGGAGACTGTGAAGGAGACACCGCTCGACAGGATCCTTCTCGAGACCGACTGCCCTTATCTTTCGCCCGAACCTCACAGAGGAGAGCGGAACAACTCGTCCTACATCGCATATGTGGCCGAAAAGATCGCGGAGCTTAAAGGCATCACCGCGGACGAGGTGCTTTCGGTGACCGAAAACAACGCAAGGAGATTTTATGGGATACCTGATAGATCCTAAGGAGACCATAGAGGTTTTAAACAGATACAGATTTGTTTTTCAAAAGCGGTTCGGACAGAACTTTCTGATCGACAGCCATGTACTCGACAAGATGATCGCAGCGGCGCACATCACAAAGGACGACCTGGTGCTGGAGATAGGGCCTGGCATCGGCACCATGACGCAGGCGCTCTGCGAAAATGCGCGCGAGGTGGTCGCGGTCGAGATAGATCCGAATCTCATACCGATACTGAACTGCGACACACTGTCCGCATACGACAATGTCACGGTGATCAATGAGGATGTGCTGAAGCTTGATATTGAGGCACTTGTGAAAGAGAAAAACGGGGATCGTCCCATAAAGGTGGTGGCAAATCTCCCGTACTATGTCACAACGCCTATAATCATGCGGCTTTTGGAGTCGGATATTCCCGTCGAGAGCATCACCATAATGGTCCAGGCTGAAGTCGCGGACCGCATGCAGGCAGGCCCCGGAACAAAGGACTACGGCGCGCTGTCGCTTGCGGTGCAGTATTATGCCGAGCCGTTCATAGTGGCAAATGTTCCGCAAAACTGCTTCATGCCGCGCCCGAACGTGGCTTCGGCGGTGATAAGGCTTACGCTCCACAAGGAGCCTCCGGTGGATGTGCGTGATGAAAAGCTGATGTTCAGGCTGATCCGCGCTTCTTTTAACCACCGCAGAAAAACCCTTGTGAACAGCCTGATGAACGAGATGGGGCAGGAGCTTTCAAAGCAGCGCGTGCTTGACGCACTTTCTGCACTGGGGTTAAAAGAGACCGCCCGCGGCGAGGAATTTGACCTTGCAGGATGGGCAGCATTTACAAACAAGATCACGGAGCTTGGAAAATGAAGACTGTAAATATATCTGAGGATGAGCAGAAACTGACCGGTCTCGGCTTTGAGGCCGAGGTTTTTGATGCCGGAAGGAACGAGGCAGAAGTAAAGCTCTCCGTAAACAAACTTTCCGAGATGAATCCTTCGGCGGCCGCGAAAAAGGTCGGGCGCCTGGTACGCAAGGTCACAAAGCATCTTGTGAAGAAAGGGTTCAGGAGCGTTTTTTATATCGCGGAACGCGGCACGCCACTTGTCACCGCGCTTTCCATGTGCGGAGCCTGCGGATTGGACCACAGCGAATATATGATGAAATGGCAGGCTGACGAGGACGAGATATTCCACAACGAAGCCGGCATCGTGTTTACGGGTGGCGAAGAAGACGATACGGATCTCGAGCAAAAGGACGCGATCGTTGTGAACAGCGCGGAGCCCGACGCATTTTCCGCAAAGCTCATGCCGTATAAGGACGGCATGTATGTCTACGAGGTGGAAGTAAAGCGGGAGCTCAGACGTCAGGGGTACGGCACAAGATATATGCATTCCGTGATGAACTCGTTCAAGGACATGCCGCTCTACCTTCAGGTGGGCAGCAAAAACACCGCAGCGTGCGCTCTTTACAAGAAACTCGGGTTTGAAGTATCACAGGAGTTATGCTATTATAAAGGTTAAGCTTACGGCATATGAAAAAACTCACTGAAGACGAAAAATACATGAAAGCCGCGCTTTCCCAGGCAAAACGCGCGATGAAGCTCGGAGAGGTCCCCATCGGCTGCGTGATCGTGTATGACGGGAAGATAATAGGGCGGGGTTGCAACAAACGAAATACAAAAAAAACAACGCTCGCGCATGCCGAGATATCCGCGATCGCCAAAGCATCCAAGGTGATGGGCGACTGGAGGCTTGAAGACTGCGACCTCTATGTGACACTGGAACCGTGCCAGATGTGCGCAGGAGCGATCATCCAGGCCAGGATGCGCCGCGTGATAATGGGCTGCAAAAGCCCGAAATCCGGCTGCGGAGGGACGCTTCTCGACATCCTGCAGAATCCGTCTTTCAACCACCAGGCGGAGGTCACGGAAGGCGTGCTCGAAGCAGAATGCTCCGGGCTCCTTACGGATTTTTTCAAGGATCTCAGAGTGAGAAACAAGCTGGAAAAACAGGAAAGGCAAAATAAACAGGGGAAGTAGACTTACTTTAGGAGGAGTTATGGGATTTACGCTTAAACCCGGAGAAAAGAACGCCATACCCAAGGGTACGGTCATTTTTGCCGAAAAGGAAACGGTGAATCATGTGGCTGCCGTTCTCAGCGGCAAAGTGATGTGCAAAAACGATTATGTGCAGCTCCCTATCGTGAAGGGCGGATTTATCGGCACCTTTGACGTTTCTGCGGGACGCTATGTTTTTGAATATGTCGCGGAGGAGGACTCCGTTATATTTCCGTTCCCGGTCTCGGACGACGCAGGCTTCAGGACCATGTTCCAGACCTACAACAAGGACTACAGGGGGCTTCTGATCGGTTCGGACGCCAGATTCTTTTCGGAGCTTTTAAAGCTCAAGCTTAAATATCTCGAACTTTCAAAACTTCTTTACACCACACTTTCCGATTGCTACAAAAAGTATGTCGATGCCTGCCGTAACGGCGGCATGGCGGTGGACACCATTGAGGAACTTGAGAGCATCAAGCCTTTTGAGGACAACAGCCCGTTTGCCGCAAAGACAGCGACCGCGTTTTTGGAACTCAACGCGGTGCCCGCAAATGTGATGAGCGCATTTTTCTCGGGCGCCATCGAGATGACCATGCAGACCGTAAATATGCTCTCCGTGGGCATTTGCGATCTGTTTGACGCTGTCTCCGAAGTGGGACGCTATGTTTACGATCATTACACCTATCTGTACAACGACGGCGAGCTGAACCTGCTCAGCGCCTGCATCAAGCTTTACAAAAACCTTGAAAAAGCGGGCAGGGCAGACAAGTCGCTGTTAAAGATATGTGAGACTCTTTCCGAGGTTTTTGACAAGTGCGAGGAGACGGCTCTTGTCGGTATGGGCGCGGCTCATCCCGTAAAGCGCGAAAGGCTCGGAAAACTCATGGAAAGCCTTTCCACCGGCGAGGATATCCAGGAGACGACGGTGGATTCCTCCGTTGCCGACGAGGATCTTTACAGGTCGTTAAAGAACTCCATGAAGACCATCCTTTCTTTTGCAAAGGCGGACGAGAGCGTGGCGCATGCTTTTGAAAATGCGGTGAACGCGTTTGTCGATTCCAAGGACCGTTTTTCGACCGAGGATGCGGGAAGGCAGATGAGAAGAAAGGTCGCGGAGCATTTTTACACGATCTACAGACATGTATTTCTGAATTCCCTTGAGGCAAACATCGTTCCCAGGCCCGTGGACCTTTTCCTCAACTTCGGCTATGTGGATGAGAGGCTTGTGACACGCGAGGAAGCGATCTCTCTTTGCAAACTGAAGGTCGCGACAAAACAGAAATATTCCTGTCACATCTATACGCTCTACGAGTGGCTTTCTGCTGTTTACAACGGCAAAAGAGAGCCTTCCAAGAACGAATTTGACATGGAGTACAACGAAACCTTAAGGGAGCTCAAAAAAGCCCACGAGATCGACGACGAAGAGGAAAAGCGCCGCTTAAGGGATCCCGAGCTCAGGCTTGAATTTGAAGTGAACAACATGTTCAAGCTGAACCACCGCGTGGTGAACGGACAACCCAGTACGTTTGTGCCCATCCTCTGCAGCGAACAGATGACAGCCGAGCCGTTCAAGGCGCTCATCACAAAGGACAGGATAGGACAGCTCGTAGACAAATACAGAGATCTCGACATCGGTGTTTTCAGGCGTGAACAGATGTTTGCGGATAAAGAGCTCAAGATCGAAAAAGAGATCATACAGCTTGAGGTGTTCCCGGATATCGTTCTGCTCCCCGCCTACGGCACCAATGCGTCCATGTGGCAGGAGATAAGCTGCAAGAAGCGTGATTCCGCGGGAAGATTCCTTTTCCCCATCATGATGGACGGTTCCGTGGACGACATCCTGATAAGAGTGCTCGGGCGCTTCCGCTGGGAGCTTTGCAGGACCATGCAGGGCACGGCCTGGAACAACATCCAGTACAAATCGCTCACTTCCGAATATTCGGATTACATACAGTTTTACAAGAAAAATCACGACCTTTCCGACGAGAGAAAGGAAAAGGTCAAGACGCAGCTTGTCAAAGCAAAGAACAACGCGCGCGAGGTTTTTGTCCAGGATTACGAGCAGTGGATAAAGTCGGAATCCGCAGGCGGACAGAAACTGAACAAGCCGTCGAGAGAGATCCTTGCGATGTACTGTCCGTTCAATGCAGAGACGAGAAAACGTCTGGAGTCGCAGCCGGCATTCGCCGAGGCTCTCGGAAGATACAACCGGGAAACGCAAAAGAAGGTCCACGAGCTGGAACTTCGTCATCATGCGCTTTTGAAGGTGTGTCCGGAAATACCCGAGCTTTTGCTCGATACTTTGCATTTTTACAGGGACATGTGAAATAAATGGACAAACTGGCTCAGTTAAAAGAATATATGGAGGCCGGAAAATATGAGGCCGCGGTGGCGCTCCTCCCGGAAATAAAGGAGAATAAAGCAAAGACCGCGCCCGAGATGATGCTTCTGGCCGGAGCCTATGGAAAATGCGCCGATTTTGAACATGCGGAAAGGCTTTTCAAAAAAGCCTACAAGATCAGACCGTCAAAGCTTCTCTTCAGGGACATGATCGACATCTGCATAGAGTGCGGGCGCACCGATGAGGCTGAGAGTTATTACGAACACTACAAGGAAGTGGCATCGAGCGATGCTTTTAACCTGGGTGTCTTTAAATACAGGATCGAAAAGAAAAAGGGAAGCGACAAAGCTGTACTCATCGACTGCCTTAAGGAGATACTCCTTATCGAATATACCCCGGAATGGGCTTATGAGCTCGCAAAGATCTATCACAAATCCGGGATGAAGGATGAGTGCGTAGCCGAACTTGAGCGGATCGTCTCGACGTTTGACGAGGACACGGGGGTTGTGATAAAAGCTAAAACGCTGATCGCATACTACCGCGGAGAGATCACAGCTGAGGAGATAGTGGCAAAGGGAAAACAGCGTGACATCCCCAAGGAAACGCCGGCAGCAAAGCTACCTGTAGCGGCTCCTGCAGTATCTCCTGCTGTAAAAGCGGAAGCTCCGGAGCCTGTAAAGACAAAAGAGAGCTCCGAGGAACCTGAAGAAACGCCGAAAAAACGCCGTAGAAAAGGGCTGTTCGGCTTCGGAAGGGACGATTCCGACGAGGATGAGGAATCCTGGGGCGCATCGGAACATTCGGAAACTAAGAGCAAAAAGGAACCGAAGAAGCCGGAAGATACTTCGGAACCTGCGGACGAAGCGGAACATGTGAAAACCGGTGCACCGGCCGAAGTCACAGGGCAGGTGGAAGTCGCCGGATCCGCGGATGGCACAGAAATTGCGGAAAGCATCGCATCAGCCGAAACCGCAGAAAACGTGGAAGGCACTGCATCCATCGAGATCACCGAGCCCACAGAGGGCACGGAATCTGCAGTGGACACAGGATCTCAGGAATACACAGAACCCGCAGAACCCGCAGGAGCAGAACTCGCAGAATCTGAAGACACGGAAGCGGACGAGATAAGAAAGACCGCGGAAGCGGAGCTTTCACTTGAACTTGAGGCCGAGGAGGAAGACAACAGGTCGCTCCTTCCAAAACTCCCGAAAGAAGAGCTTTTTACTCCGCACGTCATCCTTTCCCAGGAAGATCTCCGCGACAGCAAGGCAAAGCGGATCATCATAAGCAAAGAGATAAGGCCCGAGGATATCTGCAAAAACTTTTTCCGCATAGGAGAAGTGAGGCGCCAGATCTTCAAAAGCATGGATCTCGTGATAAACGAGAGAAAGAGGATATTCCTCTGCATCACGGGTGAACCCGGGACGGGAAGGTCCACTTTTGCGGCGCGTATGGTGCGGCTCTATCACCGCATGGGGCTTCTTAAAAACGACATCCTGGCCGGGACCGAGGCATCAGTCTTAAACCGCCTGCCGTCGGGCATGGTGACAAAGATGCTCTCCGACTACAGCATCCTCATCGAAAACGCGGGCGGACTCAGCGAAGACTGCATTGCGGAACTGATACAGGCTGCGGACGAAAAAAAGAGCGGGACCTGCGTGGTGCTTGAGGACACGTCAAGGAACATAAATTCACTGCTGAGAGGCGGGAACGATCTCAGGGCGCTTGTAAACAACCGTATCCATCTTCCAAAGTACGATACGGTGGATCTCATCGGTTTTGCTTATGATGTGGCCATGGAAGGACAGTACATGCTTTCCGTAAAGGCAGCAAAAAAGCTTAAAGACGGGATAGATTCAAGAAGGATCCCCGAGCCCGAGAAATTCATGGCAGTCGTTCAGACAATGAAAGACGCTGTTGACCGGGCGGATGAGAGATATGCTCCCGTGATATTAAAAATGGCTGCCGAAGCAGCCTTTGATGATGAAGGAAGATTAGTGATAACAGAGAGCGATGTCACACTTTGAACTGGAGCTTTACAGCGGATTTCAAAGTCTGACCGCCTACGGAACGAACATCCTTAGAGACGTTCAGATTGTAGGATGAATCCCTGGCATAAGCCTCAAGGGGCTCGATCTCGATCTCCTGAGTCTCGCTGTTGTAGTGAATGGCGGTCTTGAGTTTGTTGTCGCTCATATCGGTAACAAAAAGGTTCTCATTATTAACAGAGGCAGGATCCAAAGGCGCGGAAAACCTGATGCGCCATACGAACTTGCCTGTCTTGAACCTCAGAGACTGTTTTACTTTTCCTTCTACTTCTTCGGGAGTGGATTCGATGTCGATAAAATCCATGTGTGTACCTCCTGTAAAGTACTGTTCCTGCAACATTACGGCATGTCACAAGGGGTAATTCGGTACACGTATTCTACCATAATCGGCACCCAAAGAAAAGAGCCTAAACTATTAAAAAATGCTTTACAAATTCTTAAACTTGAATTATCATATAGCGTACCTCTAAAGAGGGAAGAGGTTTTTGACGATAAGGTGAATAAAGAGAGGAAACTTCGCAGGACGCGGAGTTTGTGAGATAAATATGGATCAATACATGATTAAGGGTGGTGTTCCGCTTCGGGGTGAAGTTACAATAAGCGGAGCAAAAAATTCGGCACTCGGTATTCTGGCTGCCGCAGCTCTTTGCGAGGAGCCCGTTACCATCAAAAATGTGCCCGAGATAAAGGACATAGAGGTCCTTCTTCGTGCTATGGAGGAGATCGGTGCCAGAGTGGACCGTTCATCCGACGGCCATACTGTAAAGATCAACGCCGGCAGGGTTTCTCCTCTTGCTGTTGACAACGAATATATCAGAAAGATCAGAGGCTCCTATTATTTGATCGGGGCCTTGTTGGGGCGTTTTAAGAAAGCCCAGGTGGTGCTTCCCGGAGGCTGTGACATAGGCCCCCGCCCCATCGACCAGCATATCAAGGGCTTCATGCAGCTCGGTGCCGTTGTTGAGACAAAGCACGGCATGGTAATGGCAGAAGCTGAAAAGCTTGTCGGAAACCACATTTATCTCGATATGGCAAGTGTCGGAGCGACTATCAACATCATGCTCGCCGCCACTCTTGCGGAAGGTCAGACCATCATCGAAAATCCCGCGAAGGAGCCGCACGTTGTTGATGTGGCAAACTTCCTGAACTCCATGGGAGCAAACATAAAGGGCACAGGTACCGACGTCATCAGGATCACAGGTGTGGAAAAGCTACACGGAAGCACATATTCCATCATCCCCGACCAGATCGAGGCCGGCACGTTCATGGTAGCGGCAGCGGCCACAGGCGGTGATGTCGTTATCAGAAACGTCATTCCGAAGCACCTTGAAGCCATCACTGCAAAGCTCATCGAGATAGGCGTGGGTGTTGAAGAAGCGGACGATGCCGTAAGGGTGTTCTCCAACGGACGCCGCGGAAACACAAGGCTCAAGACTCTTCCTTATCCGGGATTCCCTACGGACATGCAGCCTCAGATGGTTGCGCTCCTCACTCTTTCCGAGGGCACAAGCGTTATCACGGAAGGCATCTTTGAAAACAGATTCAAATACGTTGACGAGCTCGTAAGAATGGGAGCATCCATCAGAGTCGAAGGTAATACTGCCGTTATCGACGGTGTACAGGGACTCACGGGAGCTACCATGTCGGCATCCGATCTTCGCGCGGGCGCCGCTCTTGTGATCGCAGGCCTTACAGCGGAAGGCGTGAGCATCGTTGAGAACGTTTCCTACATAGAGCGCGGTTACGAAAACTTCGAAAAGAAACTCGCAGGTCTCGGCGCAGTCGTAAAAAAGGTCGACAGCGAAGACGAGCGCGCAATGAGAAAATTCCGCCTGAAAGCGGTATGAAACGGAAAATGACATTAAAAGAGGCACCCTCAACACGAGAGTGCCTTTATTTTTTTGTTTTATACAAGTCCGACGATCGTTGTTCCCGTAACCTTTGAAAGGTCGATGCACTCGGAACTCAGGAGCTTGATGATGGGTCTTGCGGGTGAATGCTTGTTTATCATAACGATCTCGCCCACGTTTCCGTTGCTCAGGAGCACATACTGGTGAAGGTATGTGGAAACAACGTGATCCATGAACACAAGCAGGAACTTGGGATCGTATTTTGTAAGTCCTTCGGTCTCAAACATGTTGAGGACTTCAAGAGGGCAGATGGGACCGCGATAGCATCTAGCCGCAGTCATGGCATCGTATACGTCCGCGATGGCCACTATCTTTGAAAAATCTTCTATGTGGTGCGACTTGAGACCACTCGGATATCCCGATCCGTCGGTGCGCTCGTGATGCTGCAGTGCGACCAGAGCGACCTTGTCATCAAGGTTCTGGTTCTTCAGCATGTCATAGCCTGCCTTCGGATGCCCCTTTATGATCTCGTATTCGTCCTTTGTGAGCGCTCCCTTTTTCTTGAGGATGCTCTCGGGAACCATCAGCTTTCCTATGTCGTGGAGAAGCCCGGCAAGCATGAGCTGGTCGATGTCTTTTCCGTCATATCCGAGCCACTGTCCGAACGCGCCGCAGATAAGGGAAACATTGGTGCTGTGGACAAAAGTGAGGTCGTCAAGGTTTCTGATGCACATGAGCATGTCAAAGATCTTGCCGGTCGACTCAACGGAGAAGAACGTTTTCTTTGTGCTTCCGAGAAGTTCATCGGCATTGAGGTCGTTCTTTGACTCGACAAAAGACTTTAATCGTGCTTCGAGCACATTTACGGTGTCTTTGAAAGAGGTGGCGAAAACCTTGTAATCGGCGCTCTTTTTAAGACGCTTGGTGTATGTGTTGATATTTTCGGGCGCAGAAGCATCCTGCGAACCTTCGGAAGCAGGAGCCTCAACGGAGATCACGACCTCTCTGATGGAATAGAATTTGAGACGTGTGATGCTGCGATCGGTGAGTTCGGTGCCTTTGTTGAGCACAAGCTGATCGGAGGTGTTGTAAACATCTTCCGCCAGCATCATACCCGGTTTTACGTTTGAGATAGGTACTCTTTTAGTTTTCACGCGTGCCCCCTGAATTATCAGCCGTTAAAATACACTTCCAAGTATTACGTAATTATACACTCTTTTTGCGTGTTTTTCAACTATAGATATTTTTTGAGCACTTCTGCTTTGTCGGTCTTTTCCCAAGGAAGATCGAGGTCGGTCCTTCCGAAATGTCCGTAAGCCGCGGTCTGCCTGTAGATCGGGCGGCGGAGGTTGAGCATTGCGATGATGCCTGCGGGGCGGAGGTCAAAGTTTTCGCGGATGATCTGTGTGAGACGTGCGTCACCAATCTTTCCGGTGCCGAAAGTGTCGACCATGACGGAAGTGGGCTCCGCAACACCGATGGCGTATGAAAGCTGGATCTCACACTTTTCGGCAAGTCCCGCGGCCACGATGTTCTTTGCCACATAGCGCGCAGCATATGCTGCGGAACGGTCGACCTTTGTGCAGTCTTTTCCGGAGAATGCGCCGCCGCCGTGACGTGCGTAGCCGCCGTAGGTGTCAACGATTATCTTTCTGCCGGTGAGACCGGAATCGCCGCAAGGTCCACCGATGACAAAGCGGCCGGTGGGGTTTGTGAATATCCTGGTGCTGCTGTCCACAAGGTCTGCGGGGAGCACAGGTCTTATCACTTTTTCCTCAAGGTCCTTACGGATCTGTTCCTGTGAAACCTCGGGAGAATGCTGTGTGGAAACTACGATGGTGTTGATGTGTACGGGCTTGCCGTTTTCGTCATATTCCACGGTCACCTGAGTCTTTCCGTCGGGACGGAGATAGGGGAGAGTGCCGTCTTTTCTTACTTCGGCGAGCTTTCTTGAAAGCTTGTGCGCAAGTGAGATGGGAAGAGGCATAAGCTCCTCGGTCTCGTTTGTTGCGTAGCCGAACATCATGCCCTGGTCGCCGGCACCTATCGCAGCTATCTCTGCGTCGGTCATCTTGTTTTCTTTTGCTTCGAGCGCTTTGTCGACACCCATCGCGATATCCGCCGACTGTTTGTCCAGCGCTACCATTACCGCACATGTGCGGCCGTCAAAGCCCGAGCCGTCCCCGACATAGCCTATGTCGCAGATGGCGTCGCGAACGATCTTTTGATAGTCGATGTTCGCGGATGTGGTGATCTCACCCATCACGAGCACCATGCCTGTAGTGCACGCAGTCTCACACGCTACTCTTGCGTTCGGATCCTGCGCCATGATAGCGTCGAGCACCGAGTCCGAGATGATGTCGCAGACTTTGTCGGGATGCCCTTCTGTTACCGATTCTGAAGTAAATAATCTTTTATCCATGTTTTCCTTTCCGTGCTGCCGTTCGATCCGCCCAAAATAAAAGTCCGCATCATAAGCGGACTTA
>JAEEGF011064423.1_pt1 | contig 68868 bp, 47 predicted proteins | sample 9134171 | NCBI WGS metagenome assembly JAEEGF01 (sample SAMN16246542, study PRJNA631951) | gut metagenome | biome: gut microbiome; feature: rumen; material: AP-attached | host: Bos | place: Iran: Karaj | collected 2018-10 | reverse complement strand
CTGAGAAGAATTACAGCGAGATCTACAGGCGATACGACCAGGAAAAACAGTTCCTCTCAATGATAAGGAACGGGGATACCAAAAACGTCATGTCAGCATTTGAAAAATTATCCGGCCCTGAGTCTCTTTCCGACTTTTCTAAAGAGACCCTTAACTACTATGCCTCGGGCTATGGTCTGGCAATACTTAAAGCCCTTTCCAGAAAAGCTGCGGAAGAATCAGGGCTTTCGGTCATTACAATAGATGAGATCACTCAGAAGTATACTCAGCTCTCATCAGCTACAAAAAGCCCGGAGCTGCAGACCCGCTACCAGATCGAAATGATCGTTGAGCTCACGAAAGCAGTTCGAAATCACAAACTGTCCCTGGACAGGTTTTCTGCGCCAATTCAGAGAGTCCTTGAGTACATTAGTCTCCATCTCGGAGATCACATATCAAACGAAGACCTGACAAGTGCCGCCAGTATGTCTGTTTCCCACCTCGCCAGGCAGTTCAAAAAAGAAACGGGCGTGACCATGACGGAATACGCCGCTTCCATGCGCTGCAAAAAAGCTGCCGTCCTCCTGAAGAAGACAACTCTTCCAATCCAGGAAATCAGCAGCTACGTCGGATACTCCGACAATAATTACTTCGTAAAAGTATTCAGAAAAAACTATGGCATGACGCCAACAGAATTTAGGAGAAATGCCTGATCATTCTGCTTTCCAGAGGCCATGGAGGTTACAGTATGCATATACTCCGACTACTGAATCTCCGGTTTTAATGTGGGTTTAAAGTATTTTGTCACTCTCAGCGAAATGGTGAAACTTAGCTAGTATTGGCTTTTACCTATTGGAATCCTAAAAAATGAGAAGCTCAATTACTTTCAACGAATTTTTTAATAGCAGTGGCAATTTCTTCGTTGCAATGCCATTCAATATTGCAAGCCATCTGGGCATATTTCGCAGCAGTAGCATAGTCGCCTTCATAGACAGATATCTGAGCCTGATCAATGTATTTCTCAATACAGCCATCCTTGGCACAATATGAGCACATGCCTTCAGAATCCATCTTTGCAAGGTAATATCTGGCTTTATCCAAGTCTCCGAGATATAGATATATTTCAGTGAGGTTAGATAATTCAAATCTATTGTTGTATCTTCTTCCATCCTCAACCGCTTCTTCGAGACTTACTCCATACTCTGTGCAATACTTATTGCTCTTTGTTGCCTCTTCCAGAACATGTGCAGCATGCTCTTTTGCCTTATCCTTATCACCGGCAAATACTGCAAGTCTGGCAAGGTTGGTATATATATGTCTGTTATTACCATGATCATCATCCAAAATACTTAACAGTTCCTGATCATCAAGGTATTCCCGTAATTTGTCATAAGATGTACTGATAGCAGCTGCATATAAAGAGAGATTATTATAATACTCGCTGTAGCCCTTAACCTTAGCCTTAGATAATCCCTTAGCCTTTGCAAGTTGGTCACAGGCAGCAAATAACAAGCTTTCTCTCTCGCCCTCTTTAAAAATCTCAGGAACAAATACCATGTGCTTAATGATATTTTCTACTTTTTCCTGTGATGCTTCAAAATCCAGAGTGCCATTAACAATCTTAACTTCAGGTATTTCTATCTTACCAACCAGTTTTTCAAGATATCCTCTCGCTGTATCTACATGACCAAGACATGCATGGAAAGAAATCAGCTTTTCATAGATAGAAGCACTGAAATCTTTGAAAGTTTCCTCGCCATAATAACCTTTATTAGCTTCAATAAAGGATCTGATATTTTCAAAGTATTCTACTGCCTCTTCATAATTTTTAGTCACATAGTAGCACTTGGCCAGATTTTCAAGAAAAGCTATCTGATAATATATATAACCGGCTTCAGCTGCAAATTTCTCAGCTTCTTTATAAAGCCCTGCTGCCTTTTCTGTCATATCCTTGTCCATGAACTCACAGGCAGGATCTTTTCTTGCAAGAAGATAAGTATAGCCAATATTGTAGTAGAGTTTTACCTTATTAAGCTCCCAATCATCACTGTTATATTCCATTGGGTTGCCATCTAACAGCTCAGAAAGCTTCTCACCCTGCTCAGCAGCCTCTTTTACAAAGCCTCTCTTCAGATTCAATTTCATCATGTTCATGAGAGATCCAAAGTACTCTCTATAACATTCTGCATCTTTTTCCGGAAGAGAGATTATATCCTGCTGGTATCTATCGCCATATTCCATCAGCTTGTCAAAAACCTTGGTTGAATTAAGGGAATGTGTATCTGCATATTCAAAATATTTTTCTGATAGATTCTTGTCCTTGTATAAATTGTTTTCACTATCAGGAATAGCTTCTAGAGCCTCGATTGCTAGAGCAGTTCTATTGAGTTCCCCATAGAATTCAGAAATAGTTGCAAAAATATAATCGTTCTCTTCAAGGCCTAAAACATTTTCTTTTTCAGCTTCAAACTTCTCTACAGCAAGCTCCAGTTCGTCAGAATGTCTGCAGGCTTCCAGGAAAACATGCCAATCTACAACATCCATTTCATCCTTACCAGCAATAAGTTCTGCAACAATTTTGCCGTATTTAGCAAGATTTTCTGCAGTATCCTTGGTAGATCTGATATAGTCCATGAGCCTGTAATAATAAAAGACTCCTCGGGCATCCTCTTTATATTTACAAATGATTGCCCTTGTCTCGCACACTCTATACTCAAAAGCATGGTAAGTAATCTGATGCTCCTGCTCAGGAACCTGATCTATATATTCCTCAAACAGATCTTTTAACTGCTGATCATTATAATTGCCACGAAGCAGCTCTCTCCTCTTAGTGAAGAGAATGAACCATGGATGAAGCATACCTGTAGCTGCAAGCTGATCCAGCATCTCATCATTTTCATTTTCATTTTCGTCATCATCATTATCAGGTCTCATTAAATCTAATAATATTTCTATATACCTATCTACTATGCCCTCATGATCATGATCAGGAGTTCCAGCAAGAGTCTCGTATTCAAAATCATGATATCTATTGCTTGCTTTTGCAACGAAGAAACTGAGGAACTGCTCATCACAGTTTTCTGCTATTTCATCAAAATTCTCACCCACAAAATATTTATGATCAATAACTTCATAAACGCTGTTAGGAAGTAGATAGTGATCTGGCAGGAAGGAAAAAATGACATTTCTCACTTCCTCTGCAGTTTCGATATCATCTACAACATCCATAGATAACAGCTCTTCCCATTTTGCAGGATCGATTCTGTCTCTATAACAACTATATAATTCTACCAGTTTATTAATAAAAATCTTTATTACATCAGTTTCATCATCGTCCATGGCATCATCAGTAGCTGTTGCATATGCAATTGCCTTTTCAAAGGCAGCTCTGACAGCCTTAAAGCCCTCCGGATCATCTTCCGGATTGTGCTTTCTAAGTGCTTCTCGGTAAGCCTTTTTTATTGCATCTTCATCCTTAGTAACTTCAATTTCCAATATGTCAAAAATATTCTTAATTTCCATTGTAAAAAAATCCCCTATAACCTTTTTCAAAAATACATGCTTAAAGAGTGCTATGGCTGATTGCCTCTACCAGCTCTCTTCTGGCATCTATGATCTTGTTCCTGTCTCTAAGATCAAGAGCTTCTTCAAATCTACTTGCTGCCATCTCGATAAGAGTCCTGTCCCCGCCAAGGCACTGTTCGTAGGCTCTTTCAGCCCTGATCAAAAGAAGTCTGTTTTCTTCCTGATCTCTTGGAGCAATCTTCAGATAAGCCAGCTGCGCCATCCTCTCTGCGATCTCCTCGTCAGTCATCTGATTAAATCTGCCCTTAAACAATTTGGTAGTTACTTCCCCGGTGGATACAACCCTTACCTCAACTTCAAGAATTGCGTTGATATCGTAAGTGTAAGTAACTTCTATCTTTTCTCTACCCGCCAGATTCTTAGGAACAGGCACTGTCAGATTTCCAAGATACAGATTATTCTTAACTTTACGACTTTCTCCCTGATAGACTTTGATATTAACCTTTTCCTGGTCATCATAGGCAGTAAAAAAAGTCTCTGTGCGGCTGACAGGTATCACTGTATTTCTCTCAATGATAGGCGCAAAATGGCCATCCTCCAATGAGCCATCTTCTCTATCAAGCACCACTTCTGTTCCAAGAGTATAGCCACATACATCCGTAAGGATTATCTCCTGAACTTCCCGGCATCTCTCCTTCATGGCTGCCTGAATGCAGGAGCCAATAGCCACAGCTTCATCGGGATTAACCGAAGTATCTGGAAATTTCCTGAACAGCCTTGTAATAAAGTTTCTGATGATGTTCATTCTTGTAGCGCCGCCAACCAGTACTACTTCATCAATATCTTTTATATGAATATGAGCATCAGAAATGCTTCTCTGAAGCGGTCCTCTGAGTTTCTCTAAAAGAGGCTGGGCAAGATCTTCAAATTCTTTTTCCGTAATTGAATATGACCTTGTTTCACCATCGATAACAACTTCCCTTGTAACCTCAGCTTCGACGGAGAGGTCTTTTTTTATTGCCTCAGCAGTTTCTCTTATTATTGACAGATGCTTTGAATCGGCTTCGTCCTCGTTAATATCCAGTTTTTTCAGAATTGAATCGTAAATAAGGTCAGTAAAATTCTCTCCTCCAAGATAATTGTCACCTGCTACAGCCCTGACTTCCAGGATATCTCCACTCAGCTCCAGTATCGATACATCAAAAGTACCACCGCCAAGGTCAAATACAAGAAATCTTGTACTTTTCTCCTTATCATACAAACCATAGGTAATGGCAGCCGCTGTAGGCTCGCTGATGATACGCTCAACCTTTAAACCTGCAAGCTTACCTGCAAGTCTGGTGGCTTTTCTCCTGTCATCATCAAAATAAGCCGGAACGCTTATTACAGCTTCCTCAACCTTTTCTCCGTATTTATTTTCAACATCTTCTTTAAGTGATTTTAAAATGAGAGCAGACAGATCTTCCGGTCGAAAAATGTGTCCGCCTAGATTATATGTTTTTTCAGAACCAATGAACCTCTTAAAGACTTCGGCTTCTCTATCAGGCTTTAGCACTCCATATTCTTTGGCGCTTTTACCTATAAGTATATTGCCATTATCATCAACTGCCACTGCAGAAGGTGTCAGTCGCTCTCCCAGTGTATTTTCTACTATCTGAGCCTTGCCATCCTTAAAAACAGCAACAAGACTATTAGTAGTCCCTAGATCAATTCCTATTATCATAACAACTTTTTTCAGCAAAGCTCAAGGCACAGAAATCTTCATCTGTAACTGTTAGTAACAAATTCGCACATTCCTTTATTTATGAGCTTAATTCTCCCCTGTTTATATCACTATTTCTATCTTCATAAATTTTTGGTTTTCTCCAATTTTATGCCAAAAATTCAGAAAACAAGCCATTTAAATGCAGGTTATCTGCAAGGCTTGTTTTCCTATTGTATCACATTCTAACGAAAGCCGCAGCTAGTGAGGCTTTCCATATCTCAATCATCTCGCTATAAGCTCGCCCAAGTAACACTAAAACTTCACTACTCTCGCGCCAAAAGGAAACAGTGCAAGTCTCGCTATTTTGAAAAACTGCTTTCCAAAAGGGATTCCGATAATCGTAATGCACAGAATACATCCTATTACAAAGTTGCCAAATGCAAGCTCAACTCCCGACACAAAGAACCAGATGACATTTAATAGGCAAGAAACTGCTCCGCCTTCGTCAATAATCTCTTTGCCAAATGGATTCAATGAAATTGATGAAAGCTTAAAGCATTGCAAGCCTACAGGAATACCTACTATCGTAATGCACCACAACAAGCCGGCACACCACCATCCAATTGCACTAATCAAACCACCACATATGATCCAAAGTAAATTTCCTAAAAATCTCATATTCACACCTTTCTTGATTCACTAATATTTTTTATCATTGCAAAAAATAACCTAATTAATAACAAAAGAGCAATACAGATCGTTACATTTGAATTATACAATTCTTTTTATCTGAGCTTCGCTTGCAATAGGATAGACATCCTTAATATGACTGGCAATCTTACAGCCTGATTTCTTCGGATCTTCAGCATATCTGGATGTCACATATTCACGCCCCCAGATTGTTTCCGGCTTTGCATAGATTGCTATAGGCCAACCATAAAACTCACCCTTTTTATTTTTTCGCTGTCTAAAGTCTCTTACAGTAAGATAAATCATCATCTGAAGATTTGTCATTGTACCATCAAAGCCTTTTTCGCCACCCTTACCAAAACCTGACTTCTGCTTTAGCTCGTTTGAATAAATCTCATCAGTACCATCAAAAACATCCATGATTTTCTTCTGCTTGTAAGAAGCTTTTTCATCATCCCAAAGAGCGTCAAAATCATATCCACCTCGCCTGTAATTGGCAAAATACGGCAACCACTCTTTTGATATAAAACCTGCCTTTTTATCAAAGAACTTTCCATATGCTATTTCACCTCGCCGGGCTATTATTTCACGCCATTCCCAAGGATCATACTTAGGATCACCACACCACCAATACTCTGGCACTGTACGCTCTTCAAGAGAAAAACCAGGTATTTCATTTTTAAACAGCGGGAGAAATCCTATTTCATTTATATATTTAATTGCTTCATCAACAGTATGAAGGCATTCAGGATCATTCCACTCTACCCCATACATTACCCATGTACCATTTTCGTTTGGCATCGCATCCCCCTATTTTAGCCGTTTCATTGAAGCCAATGCATCTTTAATCTGATTATAGCACCACTTTTTTAAAAAATACTTGTAATTAATTTCTGCATGTGATATTGTAGTCAAGCTGCACTCATCCCAGCAGCATTTTTTCCAATCAGGAAAGGCACTGCAGTTCTTGCAAATGCCAATTTCAACGATTGTGAGCACTATTTATTATTTTTTGAAGGAGGCATATATTTTTATGCAAGATAACAATGACAAAAAACAATCATCAATTTATTCTGAATTTGCCTATGATGACGCTTTCAGAACCATGGAGACAGAATGTGATGATATCCTGATTCCCTTTGTAAACTATTTTTACAATGAGCATTATGATAGCACCGCAAAAATAACGCGTCTTCGAAACGAACATTTTATTGAACACGAAGATCAATCTGATGAAAAAAGGATCACCGATTCCCATTTCAGGATTACTCAGGATGGCATAAGTAAGGTCTACCATTTTGAATGTGAAAGCAAAACCTATGACAATTCTATCCTGGTCAGGCTCTTTGAATACGATTCACAAATAGCAATAGATGAAAGCAATCCCGATGGAAGCATTTTAAGAATAAGGTTCCCCTACACTGGATTGTTACTTTTAAGAAAATCTCCAAAGGTACCTGAAAGAGCTGAGATAATAATTGAAACTCCCAAAGGTAAAGTAAGCTATGATATCAAAATGATCCAAATGTCTGACTTTTCTATTGATACTATCTTTGAAAAACGTCTGTATTTCATGATTCCATTTTATATTTTCAACTATGAAAGTGAATTTAATTCAATCAACAATGATAAAAACAGAACTGAAGCTCTGGTTGAAGTATTTAAAAATATCATTGATTGTTTGGATGATGAGCTTGAGAATGGGCGCTTGTCAGCATTTTCTCACAATGTTATCATAAGATTAACACATAAGGTTGTTTACAAACTTACTATGAAACATACCAATGTTCAGGAGAAAGTAGGTGGTATTATGGGCGGAAAGGTATTAGATCTCCCAGAAATCAAAGTATTCCATGAAGGCAAGGAGATTGGTCTTGCAGAAGGCGAAGCTATTGGCCTTGCAAAGGGCGAGGCTGAACGAAAGAAACTGGCAGATGAAAATGAGTTTCTTAAAAAAGAAATAGAACGATTAAAACAGGCAAATAAATAAAGTATCAGTAATTCATCTACAGCCAAGACTTATATTTCAAAAAGGCGGCCAGATAGCCGCCTTTTTGTCAGAGGAAAAGGTGCGGTATAGTGGATATTCAAATTTAAATCAACATTCATTTCTTTCTGTCCCCTTTTTCCAAGGAATGCAACGATTCACCCTTTTCTTATAAGCTTCATACTCATCCCCATATATATCCAGAAGCCACTTCTCTTCTGTATTTATAAGAGTGATGGTCATGATAAGCCAGTTTATAGCTGGCAAAACAAGCATATAAACATTATGCCACATAAGAGTGATGCCCGCAAAAGCTATCCACCAGCCGCTATACATAGGATTCCTGACTAAAGCATAGATTCCATCTGTCTTTAGCTTGTTGCTTTCAATATGAGCATCCATGTCTGAGCGAATTGCTCCGACAAACCATATATAGAAACCTATTATGATCAATATTACTCCGACGCTTCTAAATATCACTGTCCAGGGTGAATCCAGTATGCCAATCTTAAGCACATAGCCAAAAAGAATAATACCTATAAGTGACAGGATCCCCATTCCAAAGATCATGTATGGTCCAACTCCAAACAGAGGTAGTTTTTGGTCTTTTTTAGTATAGTTCTTTAACATGTGTCACACCTCCATAAACTGTTCTATCTCTTTTACATATTCCTCTTTGTGGGCTGCCATATATGCGCAGTGGTTATAGCCTTTACGGATAACGACTTCGGCCTTTGGCATGTAGATTGGAATTGTTTTCTTGGAAAAAAACTTTAGGTCAGGATCATTTTCTCCAAAATCAAGATGAAGCCTTGCCTGTTCCTCATCTGTCAATGTGCGTAGGTCATAGTGGCAGCAGGCATAACATATTGCATCGATATCATCAAAGGTGATCCTTTCAAAATTTCTGGTCATCATTTTTGCAAAATCCAGACCATACATCTTTATAAGACTATCCGATGCTTCTGCATGAGTCTTTTGGAGCATCTTTTTCTTTTTATGGAAGAGTTTTTTCATGAACCATTCTGCAAAAGCTGCGTTTGGGGACAGAGCCACACCATCGAACCAGGCATGTTCAACTTCAAAGTCAGGATCAAGGAATAACTTGTAAGCAACTGCTACTCCAAGTGATGCTCCATATGCAAGCTTTATTTTCTTGATGCCTTTTTCCAACAGATAACCTTTCAGACTTTTATATTCTTCATCGGCACTTACGTATGCTCCCGCTTTGCCATGTCCGCCCTGGTCAGGAGCAATAAAATGATAATGCTTTGAAAAGTATGGGGACATAAACTCATACAAGTCAGCACCTGATACCATCATAGGCGCAAGCAGTACTACAACAGGATCTTCTTCATTACCATATTCATTTAAATACATGTCACTTTGCCTCTTTTTCTGCCGGCCCAACAACCGACTTTTTTCATTACTGTTTATAAAACAGACACAAAGACATTATAACTCTTTTGGTTAGCATTTGCTAACCTAGCATCTAAAAAATAAAAGGCCAAAGCTACTTATTTTAACTAATTTGAAAGTATTCTCTCAGCCAATACAGATCGAAGTATCAGATGCAGGAGTTTTTGGATTGATGTTGTATTATATTTTGCTCTCTTTTTTCCGATATAGAAATATATCGGAGCTATTTGGATTACAGGAGATAATATAATGCGCTCTTTAAAAACAAAATTAGCCATTACAATGCTCTTAATGATATTTACAGTTATTATGGTCATCACACTACTCAGCATAATATTCATTCGCAGGACTGCAAGCCGCAAGGCAGACCAGCTCCTTTTAATGCTGTGCGAAAACGATCAGTATAGTTTGAATTATTATTTTGACAGTGTTCAACAATCTGTAGATCATATGACATCGTTTGTGGAGGATGATCTGCAAGGTCTTAGTGATGCTCAGCTTAACGAACATATGAATAACTCCCGTGAGTATTTTGATTTTATAATCTCCAAAACAGATGGCGTTCTGACATATTACTACCGTATTGACCCTTCTATATCATCTACAGTAAAAGGCTTTTGGTACACGAATCTTGACGGTAAAGGCTTTGTCCCGCATGAAGTAACGGATATCTCACTTTATGATGTTAATAACACTTCAAATCTGGTATGGTTCACTGTTCCAAAATTTGAGGGTAAGTCCATATGGCTTCCTCCATATGTCACGGACAACCTTGATGTTAAGGTAATATCTTACGATGCCCCAATCTATTATAAAGGTCAGTTTATTGGAGTTGTGGGAATAGAAATTGACTATTCAGCTATGGCCAAAGAGGTTAATAGCATTAAATTCTATGATAATGGATATGCTTTTTTAAGTGATGCTTATGGAACACTCTTTTACCATCCATATATAGATGTATCAGATATGCCGGAGGGTATGACCAGGCAAATGCCCTATAATAATAAAGCTGAGACTTCATCTATACAATATGTCTATAATGGTGTACTCAAAGAAGCTGTATGGCTTCCTCTCAGCAATGGCATGTATCTGAATATCACAGTTCCTATCGAAGAAACACAGGGTGAATGGCGTGGGCTATTTGAAAGCATCACCATATGTGCTGCAATAGTGCTGATCATTTCAGGTCTTTTACTTATTACTTTCCTTGGACTTATAACCAAGCCACTTGAACAGCTTACTGAAGCTGCCGAGCAGATTGATAAAGGTAATTTTGACATCTATCTTAACTATGATAATGATGACGAAATCGGAAGACTTACCAAGTCATTTAAGAAATTATCAGGTAATATGAAAGCCCATATAAATGCCTTAAATGAACAGGCATTTATAGATTCTCTTACTCACGTAAAAAATAAGGGTGCCTTCTCCCTTGCTATAGAAGAACTTCAGGAACAGATCAATAACGGGTCCATAGATCCTTATTTTGCAATGGGTACATTTGATTGTGATGGTCTTAAGCGTATCAATGATCAGTACGGTCACGATAAGGGAGATCTATATATACAAAAAGCCTGCAGTACAATAAGTGATGTCTTCAAACGAAGTGCCGTATACCGCGTCGGCGGTGATGAGTTTTTTATAATTCTTAAGCATGAAGATTTCCGCAACCTTGACTTTTTGCTGGAACGTTTTGATAAAGTCGTTGACGACATAAATGCTTCAGCCGAAGAGCCTTGGGAAAAAGTATTTCTCTCAAAGGGCTTTGCTACCTATGATCCGTCTACAGACGATATTGTCCAGAAAATAATGCAGCGTGCGGATATGCTTATGTATGAAAATAAGCGTGAAAGAAAAATGGGGCGTGAGAACTGATTGTGAGTAATAAGAATAATATGAACCTCCATACCCTATTCTCTTTTTGATATCTAAAACCACTATTGTTTCAATTTATTCACATATGTACATTTGTATATTTTTTACTTCACATTTTGAAAAGAGCTTGGAATATGTCTTTTGCCAAAAAGTGACCCCATAACCCCGTCCCCTGGGGTCATTTTGCAAAAAAGAGCCCCGCAAGATGAGTTGTTTATCATATCACATCTTGCGAGGGCTCTTTATAATTTATGATATTTATTTTGAGTAATTAAGCAAATGGATTCTCTGTTGGGTATGGAAGAGATGCTGGCTGGTTGTAGCCGATTGTCTCTGCTCCAAGGTATTTGAATACTTCGTAAAGAGCCTTTCCATAGTGACCAAATGCAACTGCTCCGTGATGTGGGAAGTTCTGCTGGATAAGAACGTGTCTGTAGAATCTGCCCATTTCAGGAATAGCGAATACACCGATACCGCCGAATGACTTAGTAGCAACAGGAAGAACTTCACCCTGAGCAACATAAGCGCGAAGGTGATTATCAGATGTGCTCTGCAGTCTGTAGAATGTGATATCACCTGGCACGATATCTCCTTCAAGAGTACCCTGTGTAACTTCTTCTGGAAGGTTTCTAGCCATGATTCTCTGGAACTTCATCTCGCAGCTTGAAAGCTTGCTTGTGCATGTATTTCCGCAGTGGAAGCCCATGAATGTATCTGTGTGCTTGTAATCAAACTTACCCTTAATGCTCTCATTGTACATATCAGCAGGTACAGAGTTGTTGATATCAAGAAGAGTTACAGAATCATTACTTACGCATGTTCCGATGAACTCACTGATAGCACCATAGATATCTACTTCGCAAGATACTGGGATGCCTCTGCCTGTAAGTCTTGAGTTTACATAGCAAGGAACGAAACCAAACTGTGTCTGGAATGCAGGCCAGCACTTACCTGCGATAGTAACATACTTCTTGTAGCCTCTGTGCTCTTCGATCCAGTCAAGAAGTGTAAGCTCATACTGAGCAAGCTTCTCAAGAATTTCAGGCTTCTTGTTGCCTGCACCAAGGTCTTTTTCCATATCCTTAACAACATCAGGGATTCTCTTATCTCCTGCATGCTTGTTGAATGCTTCGAACAGATCAAGCTCTGAGTTCTCTTCGATCTCTGCGCCCATGTTGTAGATCTGCTTGATAGGTGCATTACATGCAAGGAAGTTCATAGGACGTGGGCCAAAGCTGATAACCTTAAGGTCACGTACACCAACGATTGCTCTTGCAATAGGAACGAACTCGTTGATCATCTTTGCACATTCTTCAGCTGTGCCTACTGGATACTCAGGAATATAAGCCTGTGTATTTCTGATGAAGAGGTTGTAGCTTGCGTTAAGCATACCACAGTATGCATCTCCTCTTCCGTCTATAAGGTCATTCTGTGATTCTTCTGCAGCTGCACAGAACATAACTGGTCCGTCAAAGTGCTTAGCAAGAAGTGTCTCAGAAATTTCTGGGCCAAAATTGCCAAGGTATACGCAAAGAGCGTTACATCCAGCCTTCTTGATATCTTCAAGAGCTTCTACCATCTGTACTTCGCTCTCGATGATACATACAGGACACTCATAAACGTCCTTGTCGTTGAAATTTTTCTTGTAAGCTTCTGCTAAAGCTTTACGTCTGTTTACAGCAAGGGAAGCTGGGAAACAGTCTCTACTAACTGCAACCAGACCTACCTTAACTTCTGGAATGTTGATCATAAAAAATCCCCTTTCTAAACTCAAAAAACTATTTGCCTCAAAAATTAGCTTGTTTACTGACATTCTCGTATCTAATTTAACATGTCATAAACTATTTTACTATTTTTTACATTGAGTTCAACTCACTAATTGCTTTTTTCTTTACAAATTTTGGCAAATTGATGAGTTTAATAATTTCTTGATTTAAAAAGAGGATATAATATTCTAATTTATCAGGACTTCAAGCAAAAAACTGCAATTGCTTTTGGTTTATATATGAAGTCATCTCTTCTTACCGTACTGCTTCTGTCCTTTGAGTTCTTCGTATAAGAGACAATAATTGTCGTATCGCTCTCTTGCAATATCGCCACGGTCTACTGCCATCTTGACGCCGCAAACAGGCTCCGTTATATGGGAGCAGCCTCCAAACTTGCATTCAGGCTCAAACTCAGCAAATTCAGGATAATAATTCTGAAGTGTGTCAGTGGTCACATCACGCATCTCAAGGGATGTAAAGCCCGGAGTATCCATAACGAAGGTGTGATCATTTTCATCTGACAATGCAGGTACAAAAAATAATTCGGAATGCCTTGTGGTATTTTTACCTCTGTCAATCTTACGGCTAAGCTCTCCTGTCTGCCTGTCTCCTTCCGGATGCAGGAGATTCAAAAGAGATGACTTTCCGACACCACTTGGACCAGCAACAACGGAAGTCTTGCCCCGTAGTACTTCTTTGAGATCATCTATTCCTGTATTCTCTGCAACGCTGATAAACATTACCTTGTAACCGCATTTCTCATAAGCATCCATCAGTGCGTCCTGTTCTTCCTTGGTTGCAATGTCCTGCTTGTTAAAACAGATCACAACAGGAAGATCCTGCTGACGCATCATGATCAGAAATCTATCAAGAAGGTTGTAGCTGGGATTTGGCTTAACTATGGCAAAAACAATAACTGCCTGGTCAACATTGGCTACAGGAGGTCTGAGCAATTGATTTTTCCTTGGAAAAACTTCTGTGACATTTCCGATCTTTTTTTCCTCATCAATAATATCTATATTTACATCATCACCAACCAATGGCTTTAATCCAAGACTTCTGAATACCCCTTTTGCCTTGCATTCATAAATATTACCATCAGCAGTATCAACGTAATAAAATCCGGATATGCCCTTTACTATCTTTCCTTTCATCAACAACTAAATCTCCTTTTAAAAAAACTTTCCATACTCTGGCTGTTTGGGTATGGAAAGTTATGTTCATGTCTATATCAATTGGACTGTGTAAATGTAACAGCTCTTGTTACTGTATATTCCTGTGTTCCACCACCAACAGTGTTGCCTGATTCATCAACAGTTGATGGAAGCGTTGCTGTATAAGTAAATGTAAGTACACCTGTTGAAGATGTAAGACCTGTACGCTCAATTCCTGTTATTGGGAAAGAAGCTGTTGTGGTATCAAGAAGTGTAGTTCCATCTGCAGTAACCAGTGTTACATGTACTGATAAACCATCGGTGTAATTCTCTCCTTCTGTAGGAGCTGTAATATCACCGGAATAACTATAGGAAACAGTTGAAGTTCCTGTACTTACTTCCATATTGACAACAGTGCCTTTTTCTACAACTACGCCCTCTGCGATGCTCTGAGCGCAGATAAGACCTGTAAGGCTTGCATCAGCATTAGTTGTATCAATTACTTCTCCAGGAGTAAGACCTGCCTCAATAAGTACAAGACAAGCTTCTTCTGAATCAAGACCTATAACCTTTGGAACTGTGGTTGTTGTAGACTCAGCTGAAGTAGCTGTGCTTGCTGACTGAGTGGTAGCAGATGCATTAGAACCATCACTTACATACAATGTAATTGTAGCGCCGCTTTCGGCAGAACTCCCGCCTTCAGGACTCATTGATTCAACGATTCCTGATGCGGAAGTATTTTTATCTGAACTTGCTTTGCTGACAGTAAAACCCTTGGCCTGAAGATTGGAAACAGCCTCAGCATAAGTCTGTCCTACTACGTTAGGAATTGTAATACCTGACGCAGTAGTACTTGAAGCACTTGTGCTTATACTTGAGCTTGAAGATGCTTCTGAAGAACTAAAATCAAAGATTCCAAAATACTGGCCAACAAGCATGATAACTATGGCTCCAACAAGGATTGCTGCCAGAATAGCTACCGCAACTGTGATCTTCTCTATCTTGGAATTGTATCCATCATCTTCATCATCACCAAAATCATCATCATAGTCTCTATCGTATCTATCCTGACGGGAACGACGGCTACGACGATCATCATCATAATCTCGGTTTCGATCTCTGTCTCTATCTCTGTCATCATATTCTCTGGAAGCTCTACGTTTCTCTTCTCTTGCTTCCTTGATGACATCACGATTGAGTCTCATCTGTTCTGTGTTGGAGATCCTGCCTGTGCTGCCACTTCTGATCTCATCCTGCTCATCATCACTGGCAATTCTTGTAGCACTCTCTTCATCAGGATTTACAAGATCTACAAAATCTTCATCAGGAGTTATAAGGGATCGCTTAAGATCTGTAATAAGCTCCTGGGCATTTTGATATCTTCTGTCAGGACTCTTCTGACAACACTTAAGTACAATCTTTTCTACGCTGATAGGAATATCCTCATTGTAGATCTTTGGTGTCTGAAGCTCTTCCTGTATATGTTTAATAGCAATAGCTACTGTAGTATCACCGTTAAATGGAACTCGTCCTGTCAGCATCTCGTACAATGTAATACCCAGTGAATAGATATCACTCTTGGCATCACTGTAACCACCTCTTGCCTGCTCTGGTGATGTGTAATGAACAGATCCCATAACATTGGAAGTGATAGTATTGCTTGTAGCTGCCTTGGCTATACCAAAGTCAGTAACTTTGACTTTACCTTCTTTTGAAATAATAATGTTCTGAGGCTTGATATCACGATGAATGATATTGTTGTTATGTGCTGCCTCAAGTCCCATAGCAACCTGAATTGCTATACTGACTGCTTCTTTTACAGTAAGTCTTGATTTTTTCTCAATGTACTTTTTAAGAGTGATTCCCTCAACCAGCTCCATAACAATGTAATAGACGCCATTTTCATCCCCAACATCATATACATTGACAATATTTGGATGCATAAGACCAGCAGCAGCCTGAGCTTCAACTCTGAACTTAGATACAAAATTATCATTTTCACTAAATTCCTGCTTCAAAATCTTAACTGCAACAAATCTATTTAATTTATGATCTTTAGCCTTATAAACATCGGACATTCCGCCGGTACCGATCTTTTCCAGTACCTCATAACGGTCACCGATGACCATACCCAATTTAATCATTAATTCCTCCAGTAATAGATGTGCTATCCGCAAATGGATCAATGAGAATAACTGCTATATTATCTTTTCCGCCATTTTCATTTGCACGATCTATGAGTTTCTGTGCCTTATCTTCAATGCTCATATCTTCTGCAATAATCTCTTGGATCTCCTGGTCTTCAACCATATTGGTGAGTCCGTCGGAACACATAAGCACAATGTCTCCTGCCTTGAGATCAACATTAAAAAAGTCAACATCTACAGTATCAAGTGCGCCAATAGCTCTGGTAATAATGTTCTTATCCAGGCTGCATCTGGCTGTCTCCCGATCTATGCCGCCCATTCTGACCATCTCTTCAACCAGAGAATGGTCTCTGGTGATCTGTGTGATCTGATCATTAACAACATACAACCTGCTGTCACCAACATTGGCCACCTGCATGTGATGCCCAATTAGTGTCGCCACAACAAGAGTCGTTCCCATTCCAAACAAGCTTGGATCCTGAGAAGCCCTCTCTCTGATGCTACTATTGGCTACTTCTACGGCATGCTCAATAATCTTGATAGTATTTCGCTCAAAAGAGTTCTCTATCTCTTTGACAATAGTCTCAACTGTGTATCTGGAAGCATAGTCTCCAGCGTTGTGTCCACCCATGCCGTCAGCAACGATGAACAAATTCGATAGATTCCCTACTTTATCAGTCGTAGAAAAGACATAATCCTGATTCAGTTTTCGTTTTTTCCCAATGTCAGTAATGGAAAATGTCTTAAGCAAATTAAACTAAAGCCTCCTAAAGCTACGCTTTATGCACTGATTCGCAAAGAAAAAGACAGGAAAAACTAAGCCTAAAACATAGTGCATACTGTAATCCTGCCTATCACTCCGCTATTATAACACACTTTCTCTAAACTGAGAAGAGTATTACTTTTCCTGCATATGTCTTCGTCTTAACTGACCACATGCTCCGTCTATATCTCTTCCCATTTCTCTTCGTATAGTAGCATTTATTCTGTTTTTCTCCAGCTTATTCTTAAAAGCAATTACCTTGGAACGCTCAGTCTCAATGAAATCCCTCTCTTTAATAGGATTGACCGGGATAAGATTGACTATTGCGTTTAAACCGCCCAAAAGCTCTGACAGCTCTTTGGCGTCATCTTCTGTATCATTGACACCGCCCACAAGAGCATATTCAAATGTAAGCTGTCTTCCTGTCTGATCAAAATAGTACTTGCAGGCATCTATTACTTCTTCAAGAGTGTAAGTATTAGCTATTGGCATAAGCTTTTTTCTCTTCTCATCATTAGATGCATGAAGTGACAATGCCAGATTGATCTGAAGGTGCTCATCTGCAAGTCTTCTGATATTTGGTACAAGACCACAGGTTGATACTGTAATATTACGCTGACTCAGGTTCAGACCATTTTCGTCAGATAAAAGTCTTACAAACTGTAATACATTATCATAGTTGTCCATAGGTTCTCCGCTACCCATAACAACTACATGAGATACTCTCTCACCGGATATACGTGTGATAGCATATATCTGATCAAGCATCTCTGATGGCAAAAGACCTCTCTCAAGGCCGTCCAGTGTAGATGCACAGAATTTACATCCCATTCTGCATCCCACCTGTGAGGATATGCATACGCTATTTCCGAATTTGTACTTCATCAGTACACTTTCAATAAAGTTACCGTCATGCAGTCCAAAAAGGAATTTCTGTGTGCCGTCTATCTGAGATACCTGCACACGTTCCTGACTTACACATGCATAGAAAAAGTGTTCCTTACACTTTTCTTTTAATGACTTTGGGATGTTAGTCATCTCATCATAATTCCTGGCCAGCTTTTTATGCATCCACTCATAGAGCTGTTTTGCACGAAAAGCCGGTTCTCCAAGACTTTTAATTTCTTCAGTAAGTTCCTGCAGATTAAGAGATTTGATATCTACAAGACCTTCACTTGTTTTAATGATCATATAAAAAACCTACTATCTAATTCAATTCACGGCCATATTATAGACCTGTATCATTCTCTTACAAATTTAGATATAAAGAATCCATCTGTTCCATATTCTCCCGGCAACAGCTGGAGGTAGCCATCCACCAATGTAGGAATATGTGAAAGCTTCTCAGGAACAAGGTTTGTTATGTCAACCGGATACATATGAAGATTCTCAACTATCCATTTGACCATTTCTTCATTTTCACTCTTGTTCACTGTACATGTGCTATACATCATGTATCCGCCTGGTTTTACATAGGTCCAGACTGTTTTAAGGATCTGCTTCTGAATAGCTGCCATATCATCCAGATCAGAAGGGCTCAGATTGTACTTGATATCTGGCTTTCTGCCTATGATACCCAATCCAGAACAAGGCAGATCGCAGTATAATACGTCAACCTTACCTACCATGGATTCATCAAATACAGTGGCATCGTACTGCTCAACTATAACGTTTGAAGCCTTTACTCTGCGCACGTTTTCGCTTATCTTTTTACATTTATTCATGGATATATCTCTGGCAATTACTTTACCTGTATTATCCATTTTAAGTGCCGCATGAAGTGCTTTACCTCCTGGGGCCGCACACACATCCAGCACTGTCTGATTCTTTTCAAGTTCTGCTATTTCAGAAACAAGCATGGAACTTGGATCTTGAACCACCCACAGACCTTCATTGAATCCAGGAAGATATCTGATATTATCAGTTCCAACCATCTCATAGGCATATGGAAGAAGTCCGTGCTTTTTGATGGATACAGTTCCGTCATTGGCCTCACTGATCTGCTTAACGAGGTCATCCTTTTGTTCCTGACTGAGTCTCTCATCGATCCTGATAATAGTTGGGCGAGGCTTGTAAAAGAACTTGAGTATCTTTTCAGTCTTCTCAAATCCATAGTTTTCAAGCCACATTTTGCATATCCACAACGGCATGGAATACATAACAGACAGATAATATTCTTCGCCGCCTATATCATTCTTTTCAGGCCATTTAAGTTCTGCTTTATTTCTGGAAATATTTCTAAGCACAGCATTAACAAAGCCTTTCAGATCTCCAAATCTAAACCTGTTGCATAGCTTAACTGCTTCATTAACTGCTGCTGAATCAGGAACTGCCTTCATAAAGAGTATCTGGTAAGTACTCATACGCATAAGAGCTCGAATAAAGGGTTCCATCTTAGCGGTCTTTACCTTGGAAAACTGATCGATGACATAATCAAGCTGGATCAAGCGCTCAAGTGTACCCTCAGAAGCTCTCTTAATGAAAGCCTTCTGCTGAGTGTCAAGATAGTCATATTGTTCCAGAGTATTTTTAATCACAAACTGCTGATGGCTCTTACTTTTTTCAACTTCCATCACAATTTTGACTATGATTTCTCTTACATTTACAGCCTGTTCGCTCACCTTTTACTCCTGTTCTCTGACATCAATCAAGCTTCATACCTTTTTCAAGTTTATAACCAAGAAGGAAGTCTCTTACAGACATTCTCTTTTTTCCTTCAAGCTGGACTTCGGTACAAACAAGACGTCCTTTTCCGGTATTGACTTCAAAAAAGTCTTTTTCTACATTTTCAATAATTCCTGGCTGGCCACTATACAATTCTTCTGTAGCCCATGCACTCCATATTTTGAGTGTCTTTCCATCAATTTTGGTAAAACAGCTAGGCCATGGATTAAGTGCTCTGACAAGGTTTGAAATGTTTTTGGCACTCATATTCCAGTTGATGCGGCCCATCTCTTTAGAGAGTCTTCCGCATTTGCTGCTTTGTTCCTCATCCTGTTTTACAGGAGTGATCTCGCCTCTCTCGATCATAGGGAGAGTCTCAACTATAAGCTCTGCACCTACTTTGCTGAGCTTGTCAAAAAGGCTTCCGCCTGTTTCTTCATCTGTTATCTCAACTTTTTTCTGAGTAAGGATATCACCGGTATCCATGCCTGCATCCATCTGCATGATGGTTACACCTGTGTATTCTTCACCATCAATTATAGACTGCTGGATAGGTGCTGCTCCTCTGTATTTTGGCAATAAGGACGCATGAATATTGACACATCCATACTTTGGAATATCCAGTACCTCCTGAGGAAGTATCTGTCCGAAAGCTGCGACTACATAAATGTCCGCATCAATACTCTTCATATATTCAACTGCTTCAGGTTCTCTGATCCTTACAGGCTGATATACAGGCAGGTCGTGCTTTAATGCACACTCTTTTACAGGAGATATCTGTATCTCCTTGCCTCTGCCCTTTGGTTTATCCGGCTGAGTAACAACCATAACAATATCATGTCCTGCTTCAATAAGCGCATCCAGTGCACCTACAGAAAAATCAGGAGTTCCCATATAAACTATCTTCATCAGTTCTCATCCTCATTTTCTGCCATAAGTTCTTCATTATCTACAAGGTCACCCTCAACCTTTTCAACATACATGTGTCCATCAAGGTGATCAAGTTCGTGGCAGATTGCTCTGGCAAGAAGCTCTGTTCCTTCAAGGATAAACTCGTGCATATTTCTATCGTAAGCTTTTACCTTGGCATAATTTGGTCTTGTAACAACGCCAGACTTACCTGGCAGGCTCAGACATCCCTCATATCCGGTCTGCTCTCCGCTTGTCTCAAGAATTACAGGATTAATAAGAATATGTGGATCATCTCCGGTAGTATCGATAACAACGATTCTCTTAAGAATGCCTACCTGAGGAGCTGCAAGGCCCACACCATTAGCATCATACATTGTCTCAAGCATATCATCTATAAGTTCATTAATCCTTGGAGTTACTTCTTTTACTTCCTTGCAATGTGCTGCAAGTACTTCATCACCATATTCTCTGATTGTTCTAATTGCCATCTTTTATTCCTCTCTGCTTAAATTAAACACTAATTCATTGAACATAATTATATTGGTTACTTTAATTAAAACCCATTAATAGGGTCAAAGTCAAATTGTACCACTAATCCGGTCATTCTGCCATCATTAGTTAATTTTTCTAAAAGTGCCTCTATTCTCTCCCTTATATTGATAAGTCCGTCAAGGTCGTTCATCTTGATGTAGATAGCCATCCTGTATTCGTCCTTGATCTTGGCAATGGATGCCGCTGCAGGACCTATCACTACTGCATTATCAAAATGACTTCTTTCGATTGCCGCCTTGAGGTAGTTGGCAAACGCAGCTCCATTTTCCTCATTTCTGGCCCATATCTGAATAGCCATCATATGGGATACAGGCGGATACATCAGCAGTTTTCTGTAAGCACATTCTTCATTATAAAATGCCAGATAATCCTGTCTTGCTGCTGTCTGGATGCTATAGTGCTCCGGCTGGTAAGTCTGTATGACCACATTACCGCTTTTTTCACCTCTGCCAGCACGTCCGGCAGCCTGAGTAAGAAGCTGAAAAGTCCTCTCACTTGCCCTGTAATCACCGGCATAAAGAGACATGTCCGCCGCCAGTATTCCTACAAGGGTTACATTTGGAAAATCGTGACCTTTCACTATCATCTGAGTGCCCACAAGAATATCTGCCTGCATATTGGCAAAAGCAGACAATATCTCTTCATAGCTCTGCTTGGTCTTGGTTGTATCAGCATCCATACGCAGCACCCTGGCACCGGGATAGAGCTTGTGGACTTCATTTTCTATCTGTTCAGTTCCTGCCCTGAAAGCTGATACATATTTTGAAGAACACTTAGGACATATCTTGGTGACCTTTTCTTCATATCCGCAATAGTGACAGACAAGTCTGCCTCCTCTATGCTCTGATAGAGGTACATCACAATGAGGACATTTAAATACATGCCCGCAGCTCCTGCAGGATACAAAACCGGCAAGGCCTCTTCTATTTATAAAAAGCATTATCTGTTCATGCTTTTCCAGTCTGTCACTGATCATAGTCTGAAGGCTTCTGCTAAAAATGGATCTATTACCGGCTCTGAGCTCTTCCCTGAGATCAGCAATCTCAACTTCAGGTAGCGTCCCGCCTGTGAGACGTCTGTTTAAGTTAAACAGTTGATACTCACCTGTCTGAGCCTTGTAATAGGACTCAAGTGAAGGTGTAGCACTGCCCAGAACAACGCTTGCTCCTCCAGGTACCATTTTGGCAAGAGCTATAGCAACATCCCTCGCATGATATTTCGGCATACTCTCGCTTTTATATGAGGGCTCATGTTCTTCGTCAATAATGATCACGCCTGTCTTAGGAAATGGTGTAAAAAGTGCCGATCTTGGGCCAATAATGACATCGATCTGTCCGTCCTTGGCTCTCTGCATCTGATCGTATTTTTCAGAAACAGATAATGTAGAATTCATAACGGATACGCGCTGTCCAAAATGCCTGTAGAATCTCTTCAAGGTCTGATAAGTAAGAGCAATCTCAGGAATAAGTACGATTGCCTGACGTCCTCTTTTGATTATCTCTTCTATTATGGAGATATAGACTTCTGTCTTGCCGCTTCCGGTTATACCGTGGATCAGGTAGGTCTCTCTTTTGCCCTCGTCATAATCACTTATAACAGTATCAACTATAGCCTGCTGTTCAACACTCAGGATCTTTTTGTCCTGAGTCTGCTCTTCTAACTTAACAGGATTTCTATAGTAGCTTTCAGACTCTATCTTGATTATGCCTTTATCAGCAAGGGCTTTGATGGTCTGGGAGGATACGTTTAGTTTACCCGTAACAAGTTCATAGGGAATACGATCCTCAGGTGACTCTACAAGCTCCTTCAAAAGCCTTTCTCTGGCATAATTCTTTTTACGGACACACTCATAATAATACTCCGTAGCCTCCCTTAGAGGCATACGAAGTACAATATATTTGTGTATTAAAGTTTTCTGTTTTTTATTGGCAGGCAAAACAGTCTTCAGAGCAGCTATCATGGTTGAGCCATAATGTTCTCTGATCCAGGCCGCCAGCCTTATGGATACTTCTCCTGCAGAATTGTCTTCTGTAGATATTCTCAAAACGTCTTTTATCTTATCAGGATCATATTCTGCAACATCGGTAAGCCCGATGACAAAGCCTTTTCTAACCTTATTCCCGACTCCAAAAGGTATCTCTACGCAGTCTCCTGCAGAGAGTTTCCCCCTTAGCTCATCAGGAATATGGTACTGAAAGGGTCTATCCACCTTTTCATGGGATATATCAATTATTATGTTGGCATAACAAGCTTCTTTGTGTGTGCCACTCATTCTTTCTCAGCTCTCTCCTTAAGTATATCTGCGATCAGCTCACGCTCATCCATGTGATACTTAACACCCTTGATTTCCTGATAATCCTCATGTCCTTTACCGGCAAGTACGATGATATCGCCCTTTTCACCATGGTCAATAGCATAAGCAATAGCTTCTTTTCTATCTACGATAGTTGTATAAGCGCCATCTGTCTTCTTGATCCCGGTCTCGATATCCTTGATGATATCCATTGGTTCTTCAAATCTTGGATTATCAGATGTAATAATCGTAAAGTCTGCAAGTCTTCCACTTACTTCACCCATCTCAAATCTGCGAAGCTTACTTCTGTTGCCGCCGCAGCCAAAGAGACAGATAAGTCTGTTTGGATGATAATCCTTAAGTGTAGAAAGAAGACTCTTTAAAGCCATAGCATTGTGAGCATAGTCGATCATAAGAGTGAAATCATCTGATACCTTGACCATCTCAATTCTTCCTTTTACCTTGGCCTCTTTTAAAGCACTTGCGATCTGCTCTGTTGTGCAGTCAAAATGTCTTGCTACAGCGATAGCGCACAATGCGTTATATACGCTGAATTTACCAGGGTTTGTGATCTCAGCGTGCATATTGATAAGACCTTCTGTATCAAAGAATACGCCCAGCTGACCCGGTTTGTGGATATAAGCAAGGTTAATGGCTCTGATATCAGCACCTTCCTTGAAACCATAGGTCTCAAGCTCACAGGTATGTCCTTCCAATACATCTTCTGTATGGATGTCATCAAAATTAGCAATACCAATGCGGCATTGTTTAAACAAAAGTCCCTTGCAGTGCATGTATTCATCAAAATCCTTGTGCTCATTAGGGCCTATATGATCCGGTTCAATATTAGTAAAGATACCGATGTCATAGATAAATCCCTGGCTTCTATGAAGCATAAGTCCCTGAGATGATACCTCCATGACTACGCTGTCACAGCCAGCGTCTACCATCTGCCTCATGTATCTCTGAAGATCCATTGATTCAGGAGTTGTGTTCTCTGCGTGGATGTGTTCATCACCAATTATAACTTCAATAGTGCCGATAAGGCCTACCTTATGTCCTGCATTTTCAAGCATACTGCGGATAAGGTATGTAGTAGTTGTCTTACCCTTGGTACCTGTTATACCAATTGTCTTAAGGCTATCAGCAGGATGATCATAATAAGCTGCTGAGATAAATGCCATAGCATATCTTGTACTCTCAACTCTTACTACTGCCATATCGCAGTTCTCTGGAAGCTGTACATCGCTTTCAACTACAATTGCAGCTGCTTTCTTTTCTGCAGCCTGAGAAGCAAATTCGTGTCCATCGAAATTAGCTCCTTTAATACAGAAGAAAAGACAGCCCTCAGATATTTTACGTGAATCATTTATTATTTCTGTTATTTCAACCTGTGAGACGTCGCAGGACTTATCACTGTTTCCCACAGTTGCTTTGTAATCAAGTTCTTTTAATAATTTTTCAAGTTTCATATCAAACCTCCGCATATATTGTAGCATCAATAAAAAAATTTTGAATCACTTTCTTACGAAATCCGAAACTAATACGAATTTCTATGTATTCTATTTTTATTCACTTTTTAAACACACTTTAGACACAAATATAAGCTATATTATCTATCAGATAGTGATAACAAACTATCTCCCCCTCATAAGAAAACCGCAGGACACTCGCTTAGCGAGTGTTTTTGTGGTTTTAGACATCTTTTTATTTGTAATCCTGCAAAATGATCTGCAGACTTTCCCTTCCCTGATATTCATTTATATCCGGATAATATAATGCATTTACAGTCATTTCAGAACGCAGAGTTCCATCATATAATCTGGTGACATTGTCATTGCCATATTTTTCTTTTAAGAATTCATGCCATTTGTCCATATCACCAAAATACATCATATCATAGCGAAGTCCTGCCTCATCACAGATCCTGTATTTACCGCAGTTTCTGTTTTTGCCTAGGATCCTGCCACTAAGGAGCTGCACATTTCTTGTAGCAAAACTAGGCCTTGGATTACCATTTCCAAATGGTTCCAGGACATTAAATTCTCTTACAAGATCCATAGATGCATATTTTAAAGGCATTTCCATATCTATATGCTCTACAGGAACAAAGTCATCAGCAGTAAGTTTACTTGCACTGTTCAATCTGTTCCTAAGTTCATCAATATTCTCTTTTGGTAAAGAAAGACCTGCGGCCATCTTATGTCCGCCGAATTTAGTAAACAGATCCTTGCATGCACTAAGTTCAGTAAACATATCATAGCTCTCGATTGATCTTCCAGAGCCTTTTACGCCGTATTGGGCATCTGTAAGAACTATTGTAGGCCTTACATATTTCTCCTTGATCTTACCTGCAATGATACCTGCGATTGACTCATGGCAATCCGGAAGATAGATTACAAGTACATCAGGAATATTATCTCCATATTTATCAACAATAACAGATGCTGCTTCTACACCCATCTGTGTCATATCCTTACGGCTGTCATTGAGAGCCTTGAGATCTGCAGCCATACTGGCTGCTATAGCATGGTCAGTAGCACACAAAAGTGCCAAGCCTCTCATGGCATTATCAAGACGTCCTGTCGCATTAAGGCATGGTCCAAGGACAAAGCCAAAATGATAGCAACTGATCATCTTATCATCAAGGCCGTTAACATGTATCAATGCTCTAAGGCCTTCATTTGGACAAGAGCCGATCTTCTTGAGAGCTTCTCTTACAATGATCCTGTTCTCATCCTTAAGTTCCATAACATCGCATACTGTGGCAAAACCTGCAAATACGATCAGCTCGTCAAAAAGCTTCTGACGATTCTCCTGAGTCTGAGGTTCCATATGGTCAAAAAGGACCTGTAAAAACTTATAGGCAACTACTGCACCGCATATCTCAGGGAAAGGATATTCATTGCCCTCTCTCTTAGGATCTACTACTGCAGCTGCTTTTGGAAGGATTTCTCTACGTGTCCCATCATCTGCAGTCTCAAACGGAACTTCATGATGATCGGTAATTATTATGTTTATGCCCTTTTCAATAGCATGCTCAACCTGGCTTGATGCTGCAATACCATTGTCACAGGTAATGATAGTATCAATGCCATCGTCAAAAGCCTGATCAATAAGATTGTTATTGATACCATAGCCATCCTTTACTCGGTCAGGTAACATGCAATCTACATCAGCACCGGCAAATTTAAGACCTGCCAAAAGGATATATGAAGAACATATACCATCAACATCATAATCACCTATTATTCTTATTTTGCCGCCTTTTTCTATAACGCCCTTCATATTAGAGGCAGCTTTATCAATATCAAGAAGTAAATGAGGATCGTGAAGGCCACGCAAATTGCCCTTTAAAAAGACTTCAATCTGGTCATCTCCAATTACGTCCCTATTTCTGATAAGCCTGGCAGTAATCGGACTTATACCAAATTTTTCAGATATATGATTAAAATCAGCTTTTTTAGCTGCAATCATCCACTTAGACATTAAAAACTACTCCCAACAAAAATTCTATTTCCCACTAAATAATTATATTATTTTTGGGGTAAAAAGTCATTTCTTCTATCATAGGAAAACATTTTTTTGATAGAAAAAAGGGGCTGTAAAAACAGCCCCTCTAAAAAAACTTATTATCAATTCTTAGCCTTACCAAAGTGACCTTTGAGATCATACCATAATGGTGAAGCAATGAATATTGATGAATATGTACCACTAACAACACCGACCATAAGTGGAAGTGCAAATGCTCTGATATCTGTTACACCAAATACATACAATGCAAGAACCATGATAAATGTTGTAATTGAAGTGAACAAGCTTCGTGTAAGAGTCTGTGAAACACTTGTGTTTACAAGCTCAGCTCTGTCTGACTTCTTCTCATGAGCATCTCTATTCTCTCTGATACGGTCAAATGTAACGATTGTATCGTTGATAGAGTAACCGATGATTGTAAGGATAACAGCAATGAATGTGCTACCTACTGACAATCTTGTAATTGCATAACATGTAATGATAACAAGTGCATCATGTGCAAGAGCTATGATAGCACCAGCACCAAGTGTAATATCTCTGAATCTGATCCAGATATAGATAAGCATCAGTATAAGAGCAATAGCTACAGCGATTATAGCATCTGTTCTCATCTCGCTACTGATTGTTGAGCTGATTGTCTCAGCTGCAATACTATCCTCTGAAACACCATAATCATTAACCAGCATCTCTTCCATAGCTGAACGCTGATCAACTGTAAGAGTTGTTGTCTTAAATACTACTTCATTAGTACCTGTAACAGTCTGTACCTGAACTTCCTTAACACCTGTTACTTCTTCAATCTTTGGAACCACTTCAGCATCAAGCTCAGCTGCTGTCCAGTTTTCATTAAATGTTACAGTTGTTGATGTACCACCAACGAAATCAAGACTGTAATTGAATGCACCTTCACCCTTGCCTGCATTCATTCCCATGAATACAAATCCAGCAACAATAATTGCACAAGAAACGAGATAGAATACTTTTCTCTTCTTGATAAAATCAAAAACCTTAACTGCCTTTGCCTTACCATAGAGTACTGGGCTCTGAAGTCCAAGGCCAAAGAAGATATAAGAAATAAATCTTGTAATTACAAGTGCTGTAAACATTGAAACAATGATACCAAGAGCAAGTGTCTGTGCAAATCCCTTGATTGTACCTGTTCCTTTTATTGCAAGTACTGCTGCTACAATAAGAGTTGTGATGTTACCATCAAGAATAGCTGAAAGTGCTTTGCTGTAACCACTCTTAATAGCGTGATCTACTGCATTACCAGAAGCAATCTCTTCTTTAATTCTGGCAAATACCAGAACGTTGGCATCAACAGCCATACCGATTGAAAGAATAATACCTGCAATACCTGGCAGTGTAAGTGTCATCTCAAATGCAGATAACAGGAATACCATCAGTCCGCAATAATAAGCAAGTGCAAATACTGCTGATAAACCAAGTAATCTGAAGAATATGATCATAAATAATGCAATAAGTGCAAAACCAACTGCTGTTGCGATCAAACTTGTTCTGATAGCATCTGAACCAAGCTGAGCACCTACAACGTTAGAACGAAGTTCTGTAAGCTGAAGCTTAAGTCCACCGATACGGATAAGTGAAGCAAGGCTGGCTGCATCTTCGTATGAAGACTCACCTGTAATAACTGCCTTACCATCTGTAATAGCTGCCTGTACCGTTGGTACACTGATGAACTCGCCATCATAATAGATACCGATTGACTCACCTGCTGCATATGCTGCTGTAGTCGCATCTGCAAACTTCTGAGCACCTTCAGAAGTAAATGTAAGCTCTACAACAGGCTCATTAGTACCAACTGAATTCTGCTGATATCCAGCCTCTGCAGAAGCTACATCTTCACCTTCAAGTACGATAGAACCGTCTGCTTCAAGTTCTTCAATTGTCTTGTTAAGAATATATCCAATTGTTCCCTGCTCTGTGATTCCGAATGTATAGTTTTCATTTCCTTCAGAATCTGTCTGAGCTATAAAGTAGAGATTACCAGGCTGACCAAGTTCTTCAAGAATTGTGTTTGCATCTGAAACACCTGGGATCTCAATGTTGATCCTGTTAGAACCTTCCTGATAAACCTGAGCTTCTGTACTGTACTGACTTACACGCTGCTGTAACTTGTAAATAGTATCTGACATATCCTCTGCACTAGGATTTTCATCTCCACTTACTTCATAGGTGATGCTGACACCACCTGCGAGATCAAGACCCAGATCAATACTTGATAAAGATCCTGACTTGTCTTCTCCAAGTCCATAGATTGCTGTGTAAGCAAGGCCACACAACAAAGCCAGAACTACGAGAAGGCCTAAAAATGCCTTACCCTTTTTCATGTTGCAATCCTCCCATATAGGTACTTTATTTTATTCCTCGGCTTCTGCCGCTTTTAACATAATCGCACACTCAATGCGCTTTCTCTGCAATTCACATCCAATCTTATATGTGGAATTGATATCTCCATTAAAGTTGTATGCATTAGCAGCACAACCGCCACTACAATAATATCTTGCAAAGCATTTAGCACATTCAGGTCTTGAATATACGTTACTCTTCTTAAACTCTTCTCTGATATCAGGTCTTGTGATACCTTCAAATACATTACCCATTATGAAATCTTCATTACCAACAAACTGATGGCATGGATAGAAATCACCCCAAGGAGTAACACCAAGATATTCACATCCTGAACCGCAGCCTGATAATCTCTTGGCCACACATGGTCCGCCTGAAAGATCAATATTGAAGTGGAAGAAGTTAAATGGCTTTCCTTCCTTCTTTCTCTGGAGCATGAACTTAGCAAGTTCATCATACTGCTCTTTGAGCTTTGGCAGGTCTTCTTCTGTAAGTGCGTACCAATCTTCAGGCTTGGCAACTACAGGCTCTACAGAGATCTGTTTAAATCCAAGGTCTGCAAGAAGCTTGACATCTTCACAGAAATCAAGGTTGTTATGTGTGAAAGTGCCTCTTACATAATAACGCATCTGATGTCTACTTTCAGCAACCTTTTGGAATTTAGGAACAATATCATCATAGATACCCTGGCCACCACGTCTAGGTCTCATGAAGTCTGTTACTTCCTTACGTCCGTCAATACTTAAAACGATATTGCCCATTTCCTTATTAACGTATTCAAGGATCTCATCAGTTAACAATGTTCCATTTGTTGTAATTGTAAATCTGAAATTCTTATTATGTTCTTTTTCAATGCTGCGTCCATACTCAACCAGCTGTTTAACAACATTCCAGTTAAGAAGTGGCTCGCCGCCAAAGAAATCTACTTCAAGATTTCTTCTGCTTCCTGAGTTGGCAACAAGGAAATCAAGAGCTGCCTTACCAACTTCAAAGCTCATAAGTGCTTTTCTTCCGTGATACTCACCTTCATCTGCAAAACAATATTTGCATCTAAGGTTACAGTCATGAGCTATATTCAGACAAAGAGCCTTTACTACAGTCTCTCTGTTGTTAAATTCTTCTACATACTCTTCGTATACATCATCTGTATAAAGTACTTCGTTACTTCTAAGTTCCAATATCTCATCAATACCTTCTGAGATATCTTCCTTGTCATATCCGTTGACAAGATTGCCATTAATGATCTGGTCAAAAAGTTCTTTTGAAAGAGCTTCGTCTGTTGTATGCTCCTGTCCACTTGGAATCTCTGCAGTACCAAACTTGTCCACAAGAAGCTTTTCAACAACAGGGATCAAATCATAAACAACGTCATCTACGACGTGAACCGAACCACTGTTAACATCCAGTACAATGTCGTAACCGTTGTTTTTGAACATATGAATCATAAAAAATCCTACTTCCTAATAGTAATAAAGCCAATGTCAATAGAATGACATTAATTGCTAAAAACTTAGCAATGTAATAGGCAGCGACAATTCGTCACTGCCTGTCTGTTTAACACATTTAGATTAAAAAACCAACAAAGTATCAGTCCTTAATCTGCTCACAGCTCTGGTTACCAACTGTGCAAGAAGTCTTACAAGCAGACTGACATGATGTCTGGCATTCGCCACATCCGCCCTTTTTCATAGACTCTTTAAGATTTCTTGTAGCTAAAGACTTAACGTGCTTCATAACGAATCCTCCTATCCTAAAGCATATATTTTGTTAAAAAATATGCCTTCGGTCTTTTATTCACATTTAGTAATAATACCATATTATAGCATTTAGTAAAAGTATTTTTTATCAAACAAACTATTATGAATTCCTACTGTCAGAGTCTTTTTCGTCGTTTTCCAGTTTATTGTCATCAGACTGATTGTTTTTTTCTGCTTTTTCCGAAATATTTAATAATACCTTGGTGATCCTGTTTCCTTTAATGCCTCTTGCAGTAAGTATTGTACCATCTGGCAATGTGACTGTTTCTCCATAGGCAGGAAGTCTGTCCAGCTGCTCGATCATAAGGCCGCCTATAGAATCATAATTTTCAGAATACAGATCTGTTGAGATGGCGTCGTTGATATCATCCAGCTTCATATTAGCTTCAACAAGATATCTCTTCTCACCAATGTTCTTGATCAGCTCTTCTTCATCAGAATCGTACTCATCTCTGATCTCACCAACAATCTCTTCCAGAAGGTCTTCAAGTGTTATCATTCCGACTGTTGCGCCATACTCACTAAGTACAAAAGCAACGTTCTGAGCTTTTTCACGCATTTCCATCAGGAGATCATTGGTCTTTTTAAATTCATAGGTGTAATATGCCTCTCGCAGATATTTTGAAATCTCAAAGTTCTCTTTATCCTTGACCAGTATCATATCCTTGATATTGATAAGACCAATAATATTATCAGGATTGTCCTCTTCATAAACAGGAATCCTGGTGTACATATCTTCTTTAAAGGTCCTGAGGACCTCACTGTAATCAGCCTTTTCACTGATACAGCACATATCTATCCTCGGGATCATAACATCCTTGGCAACAGAGTCGTCAAAATCAAAGATGTTGTAGATGATCTTTTTCTCATCACTCTCAATAACACCATCTTCATGGCTGACATCCACGTAATTTTTCAGATCTGTCTCAGTCATGGTCGTCTTGATCTTAGGATCAACATGTATCAGTCTGAGCACCAGTGAAGATATGGCACTGATTATTATAACTACTATCTTTAATACCCTTATGAGAAACAGGATGGTCCCTGAGTAAGCCAGTGCAAGCTTTTCAGGCTTGGCATTAGCCACTGTCTTTGGAACGATCTCGCCAAATATCAAAAGAACAAAGGTAAGTACACCTGTGCCTACACCTATCCAGGCGCTGCTAAGGAGCTCAGTTACCATTACTGTGGTCAGAGAAGACGCTGCCAGATTGACCACATTATTGCCAATAAGGATAGTGGTGAGCATAGTCTGATAATCCTTATTTATCAGCACTACTCTCTTGGCTCTTCTGTCACCCCCATCTGCAAGTGCCTTTATTCTGATCTTATTTACAACCGTAAGTGCTGTTTCTGCAGATGAAAAAAAGCAGGACAAAACCAACAGGATTATTAAAGCCACTAATTTAATCGCCATAAGAAAAAATAAAATCTCCCTTCATACATTCATGAATTTTTCACTATATCCAATAATTCTTTTGGTTCATTTATAAATGTTGTAGCACCGGAACTTATAAGTTCCTCTTTGGTCCTAAATCCCCAAAGACAACTGATGCAAGGAAGCTCTGACGCTCTGGCTGTAGCCACATCCACATCAGAATCTCCTACGTATATGCTGCTCTCTTTATCAGAGCCAAGTTTCTTCAACGCCTCAATAACTGTATCCGGAGCCGGTTTCTTACGGACATTATCACTCTGTCCGATAGCTACCTCAATATATTTACTGAAATACATCTCATTAAGTTCCTGAGTTGCTTTCATATACTTATTTGAAACAATTGCAAGCTTGTATCCCTGCTCATGAAGCTCTTTAAGCAGATCCATGATACCATCATATGCTCTGGTGGTATCGTTGCAATGAATAAGGTAATGTGCCTTAAAATCTTCAAAAGTCTGGACAAATTCAGGGTTTTCTTTTCCCTGAGGAACAGCCAGTTCCATCAGTCTCTCAACGCCATTTCCTACAAAGCTTCTGACCTCATCCAGATTACGAGGCGGCATAGAATGTTTTTCCAAAGCATAATTTACTGAAGCCTTAAGGTCTTCAAGTGTGTACAATAATGTTCCATCCAAGTCAAAAATAATTGTGTCGATTTTTTTCATATCAAACTGTCATCTCCAATTTCTTAACGGCCGCACGTTTGGCAAAATAGAAGCATATAAAATGCACTGTAGCCGTAATAGCCCAAGATATCGGATAGGAAATATATAGTGTTCTAAGGCTGTGATCAAATTGAAATACAGTCATGATCCACAATATTCTAAATCCGCATGCACCTGCAAGGGACACGATCATCGGTACTACCGAATATCCCAAGCCTCTTAGTGCGCCGCAAACTACATCCATGATACCACATAGACAATAAGTAGTACAAATAACACTAAGTCTGCCTACCGCATATCCAATGGCTGCTTCATCACTGGTATATATGGAAGCCAGCTCATATCCAAACATGTAAAAGAGGTTACCCATTACAAGGCCTATGACTGTTACGACTCCAACGCAGGTAAACAGAACCTTGTTCAGCCTCTTTACTTTTTTAGCGCCATAATTCTGGCTCATGAATGAAACTGATGCCTGAGCCAAAGCATTCATTGATACATATACAAAGCCTTCAAGATTGGAGCCTGTAGCATTTCCGGACATTACTATATCTCCAAAGCTATTTACTGAGGACTGGATAAGTACGTTGGAAAAAGAGAACAGTGAGCTCTGAATACCTGCCGGAAGTCCAATGGATACGATCCTCCACAATTTGTCCGGACAGATACGTATTCTGGTAATGACAAGTCTGTAAATATCCTCCTGTCTCATAAGGCATCTGACAATAAGCACCGCTGACAGAGCTTGTGAAATGATAGTAGCCAAGGCTACACCCGCCACATTCAGTCCCATGCCTATTACAAAAATAAGATTCAGGAATACATTCAAAACTCCTGCAAACATAAGGTAATAGAGCGGTCTTCTGGTATCTCCTACTGCTCTAAGGATGGCACTTCCGAAATTATATATCAGTATAAAAGGCATTCCTGCAAAATATATACGCATGTACAGGATTGAATACTCAATAACAGTCTCAGGTGAAGCCATAAGGATAAGAAGAGGTCTTGCAAGAGTGATACCTATCAAAGCTAGTACGATACCGCCAATGAGGCTCACTGCTATAGAAGTATGTACTGTCTCGTCTGTATCGCCAGCATCATTCATGGCATAGTACCTTGCTACAAGTACGTTGGCACCCACAGACAAGCCCATAACAAGACTTACAAGGAGGTTGATAAGTGATCCTGTACTTCCGATGGCTGCAATATAGGTTGCACCTTTATCCCCAGTAAACTGGCCTACAACAACAATATCAGCAGCATTGAACAACAGCTGCAGAACACTTGATATAATAAGCGGGATAGAAAATATGAGTACTTTACCAAGAAGTGCTCCACTAGTCATATCTATCTCATATTTTTTACTTTTTTTAACAGCAGTATTTACCATTATTTGTCCCTCTAACTATTTATGTTAAAATATTATACAGACAAGTTCAAATGTCTGTCGGATCTAAGCTATAAATCATTATAAGATCAGAAAGGTATCTCTAATGTACGTCTATTACTGTGATATTAGCAATTTCATCAATGACAACACCCTATATGAGCAGGAAAAAAGAGGTCTCATGGATCTCATTGATAATGAACGCCTTGATAAAATGAAAAAGTACAAGTCTGTCTCAGATGAAGTAAGGTCTCTTACGGCAGGACTCTTGATACAGGTTGCACTGCAAGATCATATCAATAAGACTGAATACCTATATTCAGACTGCGAGTCCATAATCTGCTTAAAGGACAAGCTGTCACAGGAGGGCAAAATAGAGATCCACTATTCTCCTAATGGATATGGAAAACCGTTCATCATTGCATATCCTAATTTTCATTTTTCATTATCTCACTCAGGAAACTATGTTGCACTAGCCTGTCATGACGAAAAAATAGGTCTGGATGTACAAGAGGAACGTGGTTCTAAAGCCATTGCCATTTCTGATAGATTCTATGCAAAAGAAGAAAGAAAGATCTTGGAAGAAGCTCCTGACAAGGAAAGCCAAACACATGCATTTTACAGGATCTGGTCAGCAAAAGAAGCTTACATAAAATATACCGGCCGCGGCATAAGTGAAAATCTGGCATCTTTTACTGTAGATCTCGAAAGACATATAGTAAAAAAAGCTGACACTGATGCTACGACCGGCTACATCTACGAACCGCTTCACCTGGAGAACACATCATCAATGATATGCTCCGGCTCAGAGGTCCGTAATATTGCTGTCATTAAAGTAGTACTCTAAATGTACTGTATCAGTCTAAATGGAAAACAGGATGCAGATCAACTGCAACAGGACTGTTATCTGGATTGGTCTCCATGATGTCAGCCATGAAATCCCACCATTTTCTATTTATAGCTGTGTCTGCGCTCTTGGCCCAGAGTTCTTCATCCTCGATTTCGATGTAACCATATAAAACTAATGTCTCAGGATCGAGATAGATGCTGTAATTGTGTCCGCCATGCTCGTGGATCATCTGCTGCATCTCAGGCCACAGTTCATTGTGTCTCTTCTCGTACTCTTTCTCCATCCCTGGATATAATTTCATTTTAAAACCTTTTCTGATCATTCCCCAATTCTCCTCCATAAGTTATTTTATCAGTTCAAAGGATTCTTATAGAATTCATTGAAATCCTTGTAACCCTGCGCTACAAGCTGTTCCTTCTGGAACTTCTTGTTCTTGTTCATTCTGGCAACAAGTACCTGTTTACCTGCTGCACGCTCTTCCTGAGCCTTGGCAATGATGTTGCTGAGCATCTCGCCCTGAACACCTTTTTCAATAAGGTATGCAACCTTGTTGTCTTCACCAGGGATCTTGAATCCTTCGTCCATCATGATCATGATGATACGCTCAAATCCAATAGAAAATCCGCATGCAGGAGTATCCTGTCCAGTGAACTTACCTACCATCTTGTCATAACGGCCGCCACCACCGCAGCTGCCGCCATACTGCGGCATTGCTATTTCAAAAATTGTACCTGTGTAGTAAGACATACCACGTACAAGTGTAGGATCAAATACGATCTCAAAATCAGCTGACTTAGTAGCATCAACACTTGTAATGATCTCTTCGAGGCTGTTCTTAACCTCTTCATCAAGGAACTCACCAAGAGTCTCTGCTATAAACTTAAGGCCTTCAACTGCTCCTTTATCCTGAACGCCCTTGAACAGATCAAGATACTTGTCTATTCCGGCTTTATCGAATCCGTCTTTCTCAAGCTCTTCTCTGACACCATCGATACCGATCTTGTCCATCTTATCAAGTGTGATAAATACACTATCATAGCTCTCTTCAGGGAATCCACTGTAAGCAGCCATAGCCTTGAGGATACGTCTCTCATTTATTCTGATCTGGAATCCCTTAAATCCAAGCTTGCCAAGTGTAGTTGTTGTAGCAAGGATAAGCTCTATCTCAGCAAGATTAGATGGCTCACCAAGAATATCAATATCACACTGCATGAACTGACGATATCTGCCCTTCTGAGGTCTGTCAGCTCTCCATACATATCCCATCTGGAGTGCCTTAAAAGGTGCTGGAAGTTCATTCTGATGATTGGCATAGAAACGAACCAGAGGAACTGTAAGATCATATCGTAGCCCAGAGTCTGTCAGATCATTTTCTTCCTTGGCAGTCTCAAGATTCAGCTTTTCTCCACGCTTCATGATCTTAAAGATAAGTTTCTCATTTTCTCCACCCTGCTTGCTATTAAGATTAGCAAGTGATTCAACAGCAGGTGTTTCAATAGAAGTAAATCCAAACTTACCATATGTATCCTTAATAACACCTATAACATAGTCCCTAAGCTGCATCTCAGCTGGTAATATGTCTTTCATTCCGGTAACAGGTTTCTTAATTAATGCCATAAATACTCTCCATATATCTTTATTTCTCATACTGCAAAAGACAAGCTCCTGCAGTTTTTTCACACTTAAAAGATTTTACTCTGATAAAGCGTCTAATGCAAGGGTGAAATATCAAAACCAGTGCAGAGGATTACTTATGACCTTGGCCTTCTTCATGATGTCCTCTGCATTTTGTGACAAATAAAACTCCATAGCCGCAACTTCTTTTTCCTCATAACCATTCTGCTTAACGATCTTGGCCTCAGGAAGTACACCTTCTGCTGTCTGGAGCTGACCGTCTACAGTGCGTTCAAACAAAACCCTTACTATCTTTTTGCCATCTGCACCGGCTACAATAGCTGAATAAGTCATCTTCATCTCCGACTCTTCATCCTGTTGCTTATCTACCGAAGTATCTGCAGTTTTATTTGAAGGTTTATTTGCAGTTTTATTTCCAAGATCAAAGTTCATAAGTGGATCTTTATCATTCATCAGCATATTCTCGCCTTTCCATCAATACTGGGACTTTTCTTGTGTAAAAACGATACATCAACTTCTATTATAATCGATATTTAGATACTTTAAAATCATTATTATATTTGCTATTGTGTTTTTGCAATTAATGCTGTATAGTATCGAAGTTCGGTTTTCTACCGGACAACTATTGCAAAAGATTCTTTTGCGATCATCCCAAAACAAATTTCATAAAGGAGAAAATATTCACATGTTCAGTTCAGTAACATCCGGTGCTGTAAATGGAATAATTCCCTACATCATGCAGGTCGAAGTAGACACATCTACAGGATTGCCGGGATTTAACATGGTAGGTTACCTGAGCAGCGAAGTCAGAGAAGCCGGAGACAGAGTCCGGGTCGCTTTAAAAAACAGCGGCTTTAAACTGCCGGCGCAAAAGACCACTGTCAATCTGGCTCCAGCAGGCATCAGGAAAGAAGGTATTGCCGTGGACCTGCCACTTGCTATAGGCATACTGATCTCCACTGGAGAACTGGCGGAAGACTCTATAGCAAACACTTTGATAATTGGTGAGCTCGGCCTTGACGGAGAAGTCAAACAGGTCCAGGGCGTGCTGCCTATCGTCAAAAAAGCCAAGGAACAAGGCTATACCACCTGCATCCTTCCTAAGGTAAATGCCAAAGAAGGTGCTTCAATAAACGGAGTCAAGGTCATAGGAGTTGAAACATTGATCGAAGCCGTCTTTTACCTTAAAACAGACCCAAAAGACAGAGACAACCTGATCCCACCGACGGTAGTAGATATAAAAAGTCTGTTCAGAAACCTTGATAATGCCTCTACAAATCTTGATTTTGCAGATATAAACGGACAGTCTGCTGTGAAAAGAGCTGTAGAGATAGCGGCCGCAGGTTTTCATCACATTCTGCTGGTAGGACCTCCCGGCTCAGGAAAAAGTATGATAGCCAAAAGAATCCCATCTATTCTCCCACCTCTGTCTGAGGAAGAATCCCTGGAAGTATCAACCATATATAGCGTTGCAGGAATGCTTGATAAGGACGAATTTCTCATGACACGTCGCCCCTTCATGAGTCCGCACCATACTATCACAGAATCTGCTCTGGCTGGCGGAGGCAGGATACCTCGCCCGGGAGTCATCAGTCTCTCCCACCGCGGCGTCCTGTTTCTTGATGAGATGGCAGAATTCAGCAGGACTACGCTGGATCTTTTGCGTCAGCCACTGGAAGATAAAAAAGTAAATATAGCAAGGACATCAGGTACCTTTACCTATCCTGCAGATATGATGGTGGTCGGAGCCATGAATCCCTGTCCATGCGGATATTATCCCGATATGAACAGGTGCAAGTGCACAGAAAAAGAGATCCAGAGATATCTGAGCCACCTGTCAGGTCCGATCCTCGACAGGATAGACATATCCATTGAAGCTCCTAAGGTAGATGTATCCGAGCTTGGAAATAATAACTCTATAAACGAATCCAGCAGCACTATCCGTAAAAGAGTCATGAAAGCAAGGGACATTCAGGAAAGACGATTTAGAGGCACTTCTCTTCGCTTCAATTCCGACATGGGGCCATCCGAGATCAATCAGTTCTGTAAGCTGGGCATCACTGAGAAAAGGCTTATGGAACAGATCTACAACACCATGAACCTCAGCGCCAGAAGCTATCACAGAGTCCTGAAGGTAGCAAGGACCATAGCCGATCTTGAAGGCTGCGAGCAGATAAAGGACAGGCATCTGACAGAGGCTGCCTGCTACCGAATGACAGATTCAAAGTACTGGGGAAGGAATAGAGAATAATGCAATACGAAAAAGAAGAACTATACGGAGCCTGGCTCTGCTCTGTCCCAGGCTTTGGTCCAAGAACCATCAAGAAAATGCTGGAGCAATATGGAAGCTTTGAAGAGATCTATGCTAACAGAAATCAGATAATGTCTCAAAGAAAGAAAAAAGACAGCTCTTCACCCCAGATCATAAACTCAAGGCAGCAAAACAGCTTTATCACATTTGCCGAACAAAATTCTCCGGAAAGCCTTTTAGAAAAGTACCAAAAGCAAAAGGTCTCTTTTGTGTCTTTCAAAAATCTTCTTTTTCCTAAAAAGCTTTTGGACATTCCGGATTCTCCAGTGGGACTATTCTACATCGGAAGTCTCCCTTCCGGCGATACTCCCTCAGTATCAATGATCGGTGCCAGAATGTGCTCTGAATACGGGCGCTATCTCGCAAGGGAATTTGGCAAAGCGCTGGCTACGGCGGATATTCAGGTGATCAGCGGTCTTGCCATGGGAATTGACGGCATAAGCCAGAAATCAGCTCTGGAGCATGGCGGGAAGTCCTATGGAATAATGGGCTGTGGCTGTGATATATGCTATCCTGAAGAAAATCAGGCAGTCTATGACATGCTAAGAACAAACGGAGGCATAATATCAGAATATCCTCCCGGGACTATGCCAAAGCCTGGTCTTTTTCCTCTCAGAAATCGCATTATCAGCGGTCTATCTGATGTAGTTCTGGTCATTGAAGCCAAGCAAAAAAGCGGCACTCTCATAACTGTGGATATGGCTCTGGAGCAGGGACGTGAAGTATATGCAGTTCCCGGCAGGATAACTGACAGATTAAGCGATGGATGCAATAGTCTGATCAGGCAGGGAGCCGGTATGGCTCTTAACCCTCAGGACATCGTCAACTTTTTTGCAAGGCCCGGGGCAGCAACATCAGGCAATGTATCTAGCACAAATACTGCTGCCCTTCAGGAATCTACAGACCTGCTGCCTGCAAATTCCTTAGAACAGGCTATGCTCAGCGTCCTTGACCTGAACCCCAAGCCCATAACCATGATCTATGAGGAGCTCTCCCAGAAAGGACTGCAGTTATCTGTTCCACAAGTAATGGACACACTGGTTCACATGTCTCTAAGGAACATGATCATTCAGGACGGTACCTTTTTCAGAATGAAATAAAAAATGAGAGTAAGGTTTATTCCTTACTCTCAAACAATCTTTTTACATTATCATAATCAAATTTTTTGATGATACCAGGTTTGGACTGGGGAAGGTCATCAAGCTCATCCCAAGGTACAAGACAGATATGACGTTTTTCCTTTGGATGCTTAGTCTTGAACTGTGCTATTTCCTCGTCACTAAGCTCTGATACAGGAAGCAGTGTCCATCCATGGGTATAATGAAAAGCGTTCCATCTTCTATGTTCATATTTTGCCATCTTCCAATAGGCAATTTCTTTTTCCTCATCAGTCATGATCGACAGTTCAGAACTATCCAGCATCGCCTTTTTATTTGGCATATCCCATATAACAGCTCTGTTAGACTGCTGCAGAAAAGTACCGATCTGGCTCCATTTTTCATCAACCTGAGACTCTTTACTATACTGTTTATGAAGTATCTTGGCAGCATTATCGATTCTTCTGCATACCAGATCCTCGTAGGAATAAAGCGAAACATTATCCTGAAGAAAGAACACATCTTTCTCATCAGCCAGCAGCTTGATACTACCATTAGCTCTATCATGAAGCACAATGATAATCTGTGGTCTCTTATATTCATTGCCAAGTCTGTGGTACATGCGAATGAGTCTGAGAGCCATCTTGATATTTTTCTCTGTGCTTCCTAGAGAGATGAATAACTGGTCAAAGTCACCTGCATCTGCTTCAAGCTTGTCATAAAACTTCTCAGTTCCCGGGCAACTCTTTGAAAAATTGATGCCTTCTTCTTTGCGGAAGTAAGGAATATCCTGCAACAGCTCTGCTCGTTTTACTTTGCGATCTTCATCAAAAATGATTGCCTTTAATCCCCACTCAGTACTGTTTTTTACTTCAATTCCGCTATTTTCATAGGAGGCAAGCAAAAACTCTTCCGATAAAGCATTAAACCCTATGATTCCAATATATAGAGGTCTTTTAGCAACCTTTACATGTTTTTTAGTAACGCATAGATCCTTATTGATCAGCATTTTTATTGGAAGATGATTCTGCATAAAGGTCCTTATGATCAGTCCTTCTTTTGATACCAGATAAGCATCAATGTTGGCATATCGCAGATCCATATGTCTCATAAGAACGTTATCAAGAAAAGCAGTAACCTTGATGTTTGGAATCTGTGAGCCGATTTCATCAAGCTTGTTTAACAGCGTTATATTATTGTTATTGAAGGTTGGCAAAAGTACAAAGGTGTATTGCTTTTTCTTATTGAGCTTGGATATAAAATCCTTGCCAACAAGCAGTGCTCCGCGAATAGGCTGCTCATCAATCTCTTCAGGAGATTCCTGTATCTCCTCGTCAATAAAGACTATAGGATTACGAGGTGCATCCTTGATGATGTCATTGATAAGCGCTTGGGCATCATCTTTAAATCCGCAGATGACATAGACTTCTTTACTCTTAAATATTCTGAGTCTGATGATACAGCGCATTATAGCCTGATAGAAAAACAGGTATACTACTGCACCCAGTGTCAGCACAGATGCCGTAAACATTACGAAGACGCCCTGTGGGCTTATACCATCGGTATCTCCCTGGAAGGTCATGGCTTCCGGCGCTCTGTAGATACTTGTTACAAGCGCTTCCCAAAAGGATCCACCATCTGAGCCGTTCAGGCTGTTTAAAAGGAATATCAATGCAACAATAACAAAATTGTATGCTATGACATATAAGCTTTCATATCTTTTTTCAACACTTCTAAGGTACAAATATAGGAAAAAAAGGCCTATAAGATAAATAGCCACTATCATGAATAAGAACTCCCCACTATAAAAAATTGTGTGATCAACTCTGCAGAACGCACTCTACATCGCACAATACTACAATTTATCACAAAAAAATTATACTTATATAGGTGTAAAAAAGCAAACACTACAAATTAATAGATAAAAATGTTAAACTATTGAAACATGAGAAATTTTTTGTGAGGAAAATAGTTATGAACGGCAAACATTATAACGCATTTATTTCTTACAGGCATGCTGAAAAAGATTCAAAAATAGCTGCCGAGATACAACGTCAGTTGGAACGTTGTCATATTCCAAGAGCAATCAAAAAACGTTTTGGAATAAAAAAAATAGCAAGAATATTCAGAGACAAAGAAGAACTGCCTATTACCAGCAATCTAAACGACAACATATCAAACGCACTGGAAAACTCAGATTTTCTAATTGTAATCTGCTCTACTTCTACAAAAGAATCACTATGGGTTCCAAGAGAAATAGAATACTTCCTTCGTAACCATACCAAAAAAGAAGTTCTTACAGTATTAGTTGATGGCGAACCAAAGGACGTTATCCCTCCTATGCTACTTGGAGAAAGGGTAATAAAGACTGATGAAAACGGCAATATGTTTTACGAGGATATACCAATAGAGCCTCTCTCCTGCGACTACCGTATGCCCATCAAAAAAGCCAGAAAAGAAGAACTTCCTCGTCTTGCTGCAACCATCATAGGTTGTACATATGATGAGCTGGTCAGAAGGCAGCGTCAATACAAGCTCAAACGTTTTACTACTATCATGACAACCGCTCTCGTACTTGCTGGTATTGCTATCGGTTATCTGGTCTGGAGTACTATACAAATACAGCAAAACTATGATGAATCCTTGAAAAGCCAGTCCAGATACATTGCTAAGGAATCCTTAAATGTATTAGAAAATGAGCAGAGGATAAAAGCCATACAACTAGCTCTGGCAGCACTTCCTACAGAAGATGACCCTGACAGGCCATATACACCAGAGGCAGAATATGCTCTATCTCGCTCAATACTTGCATATACTCCGCTACTGGGCAGTAATATCGCTTCTATTTGGAACTATAGGTGCACCAATACTGTACAGGATTTTAAAGTCAGCCCTGACGGATCAACTGTCAGCGCTTACGACTCAGCTCAGACACTATTTATATGGGACGCCAAGACTCATGAAGAAATTACCAAAATGAATTTTTCTTCAAGACCATATGATATTGCATATTATGACAATGACACTCTTTTGGTAATAGCTTCAGACTTAGTGATGGCTTTAAATCCAAAAACCGGAGAGATATATTGGTCAAATGAAGATAATGAGTACAGCGCTACCAAAATCAGATTAAATAATGACCGCATACTTGCAGTAGATTACTTTGATACCCTTTATGAGATATCTGTTACAGATGGATCTGTAGTAGCCCAGCACAGACTGCCACAGTTTGAAGACGGATCATCTGTAGACATATCTACGATGTGTGCCTTTAATGATGGTAATGAAAATAAAGTTTTCATGTCAGTATCTTCTCCTGAAGGATCATTTCTTTACCAGACATGTGTAATGAGCCTGGATACAGATGAATATTATATATCCGATGAGATATACAACTATATAGAAGATGTACATATCATAGACGGTTCAACAGTAGCTTTTGTTGAAGATGATGACTTAGATAATCTCTCCAGTTACTCATATTACGAAATGAAAACCCTAAGTGCTTCTTCGATCAATGTCGTATACATGGATCTAAACTCTTTGCAGATAATATGGAAGAATACAGTAGATTATACACAGGTAGCATGGAACTGCGAACTTATACCATTTCAATATATAGATCCTGATCAGGTAAGCCACGATACAATAGTTGCCTACGTTGGAAACATAGTCAAAATATATTCTATAAAGGATGGTCGTGAGTTAAACTCTTTTGATGTGAATGTACCGCTAATATCCGTTTTAGACAATGGTGATGGAACTCTGCAATTCATAACCAACGATGGATATTCAGGATATAGCAGCACGACAACAGTATCATCTGCTTCTCTTATTAAGCATTTTACCAACGATATCGATAAGGCAGTGCTTAATAATGGCGGATATATCCATGTAAGAGGAAGCTCAGAAATAATATTATATTCATCTAATGTATATGATGGTAACATTGAAATAATAAGCGATGAGCCACTTGGGACAACTACTGATTATTTACTTGGTGATGAATATTTTACTATGATCACACATGATGATGATGGTATATCAACCCTGTATATCTATTCACTTGCAGATAAGACAACAGCCTACAAGATGACGCTTAATCAGGATGTAACTTATTATGATTATAAAATTGCTTGTGAAGAAGATGGTAAAATAACTGTCATAGGATCTTATGACGAGGATGAAATATTTTATTCTACTCTTTATATGTTAACAGTAGACGTCAAAAACCAGACATATACAGAAGATACCATTGAACATTCCAATCTCGACGATGTCGAGGAACTGACATACAATAATGGCAAGCTTTATTTGCCATGTAACGACTATTCAGAAAATAAACAATATCTGGAGATAGTAGATATGTCCAACGCTCAGGCTGATTTCATTGAAATAGGTGAGTATTATGGATATGCTCCGCAGTCACCAACAATCAGCACAAATGGAAAATATGCCGTATTATGTTGTGAAGACATAGATACTGAATACGCTGCTATTAAGTATGTGGATATAGAAAATAGAACATATAAACTACTTTTCACAGACGTAGAACCGTATTCTTCTGTTTATATCGATGAAGAGGAAAAATATATAGCTATAGCCACTAATACTAATGTTTATCTGTATAGTACAACGGGTGATCTGCTATGGGAAATAAACAATAATGGTTTAAATGCCTATAGCGTATATATCGATAACGGAGAGTTATATGTGATCTATTCAGGTGGTGTATTAAACAGATATGATCTACAGGATGGAACATTTCTGTCACAAACAGATATAATGATCAGCTCAAGTACATTATACCCAAGACCTTCCTGGTACATGGACAAGGACGCGCACCTACTCTATACTACTTACGGAAAAATGACCAGTATTATAAATACTGACAGCTGGATAATGACAAGCTATGTAACCAACTCCTATGGTTATAACCCTGCAAATGATATTTTTGTGACCACTACTTATAAACCTGAATACTATGGTGATTATTATGTAGCATATTTCAAACATTATACTCTGCAGGATATGATAGAAAGAGCCAATACCATTACGCAAAACACTACTCTTACTGAAGAAGAAAGATCTTTTTATGGTTTAAGCAAGCATTAAAGCACGTCATAGGAATTTCGGAGAAATTTCCTATGTCATAAAAGAGGTTGCCACACTTAAAATGTTGTGGCAACCTCTTTTTATCTTATATATCTTCGAAATTCCTATAAGTTTATCCTATCAGATCATAGGTCTTATCAAAAATGTCTCCTTTGACTATGTAGATATCGTTAATATCATCACATCTGCATACCAGATAATCTCCTATTTCACCTGAAAAATATTTTTCACTGTCCCATTTGGTAAATACCTTAACGTTACGCTTCAGCTTTTGAGCATATATTTCTGATGTGCCATAAGATACACATGACCTTGCATAAGGAAGCAGTGACTTTCTGACTCCTGTAATACTGTTTCTGATACTAGGCGAATATTCAAATTCCTGCTGATACGTATCATCAGTTTTGTTGTAACTCTGCTTGAAACGTTCCTTGGAGATAGGATATACCTCTCCGGATACTCCGATCATCAGGTAATTGTCCTCTGCAGTTACAATCTCCACATCGCCTTCCAAAGTACGCACCTGAGCTATATTTCCCTCCGGGAATACATCTGTAGAATGCACATATCCTACATGTAGAGTTTTCTTGGAGTATTTAGCCATTTTGCCAAGATTGACCTTGTATTCATTGGCATATATGATGTCAAAGCTGTTAAAGTACTCTTTCATACGCTCACGCATTATTTCTTCAATAACCCGGATCTTATGATCCTGAGAGTGAGCTTTTTTGAAGGTTTTATACTTTTTCTCCAGTAAATCCGGCTTGATAGTGCCACCGGCTTTTGCTATATGTCCTCCGCCGCCTCCAAGGCCATCTGCCAGTCTTCCTGCCAGTTCATCTGCTCTGACCTCTCTGATACAGCTTCTTACCGAAAACTTTACTTCAGAAGGCTTGCAGGAATATACAAGACATACATCCACCGCATCAACAGTCAGGACAAAATCGCTTATAACACCAAGGATATTAGGGTCACAAGGATCAACTGACACAATTACATATCTATGGCTGTCATAGTATTCATAACCCAAAATAGCTAGTCCGGTTATTTTTAACTCATTTAATGAAATATTAGCATTCTGTAATCTGTTGATCAGCATCTTTTCATAGCTGACGGAATCTCTAAGGTCCATGTCAAGAGGATGGGATATTTCCGACAAACCATTGGTATCAGTATACAGTCCGTAAAAAAGAGCTGTTCCAAGGATTTTCCTGCCTTCAACAGGCTCAAGTGATTCCACATCAAAGCCCTCATCATTGAGCATGTCCCATATGATAGTAGAACAACTGCCAACATTAGCTCTTATCTCAGTCATTTTTGGTAGTTTCTTGGAAACCTGATGATGATCGATAACTGCAGTTTTTTTAGACGGAAGAGTCGTGATATTTCTCTCTCCTGCCTGACAATCTATCGTTACCAGAAAAGGTACTTTATCTTCCTGATTCGCCACATATTCTATAGGGATCATGAGCTCATCGATCATGATCTTTAAATTGCTTTTGTGTATCGTATTTTCACCGCTATATACCAGGCGGACTTTCTTATTATTTTTTACTAAATACAGATACAATGCATATCCGGAAGCAAGAGCATCCGCATCAGGATTGTCATGGCATTGAATTGTTATATCATCAAAAGCCAGCAACTCATTTAAACGCATAACTTAATACCTTTCCCCTAAATCACATAACAGTCATAGATGATTATGACAGTTTAAGAAAAAAAATCAAGAATAAAAGATATGAAAAACCAGCCAAGTCAGGTAAGCCCTGTGCTTGGCTGGTAATCTGTAAACTCTTATATTTCAATCAAACAAGAAATTAATAATCGTGCTCGATTTCCATACTTCTTAACTTACCTTCACTGAATGAGAAATAGTATCCATCAGAATATCCTTCTGGTCCATCTACTGTAATGTAGCTGTAAGAAGTTTCTTCCTTAAGCTCGTAATTAACTCCGGCATCATTAAGGATCTGTTCAACTTCATCTCTAGTCATACCAAATGTGATACCATGTGAGAATGTCATTGTGATTGCTGGGTTCTCATCATATGATGAAATACTTACCTGCTCAACAAGGCAGTTCTCAATGCTCTGGATAAAGTCATCTTCGTTGTATGCATAGATTCTAAGTGACTGGTTATCCTTACTAAGTGTATAAGATTCCATAGAATGTGCAGGTACATCTGTTGATTTGTTATCTGTAAGCTTCCAACCGTTATCAAAGAATACCTGTACCGGGCAATAAATCTGATAAAGGTCACCCTGAATCTCACATGTATAATCAAAGAAATCATCGCTTATTGCTGTTGGAGCCTTATAGTCTGTAATGTATGAAGGTACCTCACCCTTTACTCCAAGTGCATCAGGATCATAGCCCTCTGGCATATCACCAAGACACTTGTACTCAACACTGCTAAGTGAACCATCATACCATCTGATCTCAAGTTCATGGTTGTAATCTGTTGAGTATGTATATGAAGTAGATGAATCTGATTCATAAGTATCTGAAGGTGTACCATACAGCTCTTTGATTGAATCAGGAGTAGCATCATCAACATCTACATTTCCTGGAAGGATGATTGTAGGAAGTTCCTTCTTATTTCTTGCATATCCAGGTTCATAATCAAATCCGCTTATGATGCAGTTTTCAACTGGTACTGCACTGTCAGCATAGTTAGATACATAGAATGTAAGCTTTAGGCCCTGATCTGAATTAGTAAATTCATAATATGTATAAGAATTGGCCTTTAATGTCTCTTCTGCATCTGAATCTGTAAGCTCCCAGCCAAGACTTTCAAGATCTGTGATAGTCATTGGGAACTGATAGAACTGTCCCTCAATAAGTGCCTGGAAAGAATACAGATCATCTGAAAGTTCACCATCAAATGCTGCTGTAGTTTTCTTAGTTTCTTCTGTTGTGCTCTCTGTTGCTGCATCTTCGCTAACTTCTGCTGTTGCTTCTACTGTAGCTTCCTCTTTAGCTTCAATTGTAGCTTCAACACTTGCCACTGTTGCAGAATCTTTATCTTCAGTTTTCTTTGAAGCAGAGCCGAAAGCCTTACCAGCTACAACTACTGCAACGATAAGAAGAACAACAATAATACCAACTACAACAAATGGCATTATATTCTTCTTTTCCTTCTGAGGTGCAGGCTGACCAAACTGTCCTGGCTGACCCGGCTGTCCCGGACGACCTGGCTGTCCTGGCTGGCCAAACTGCTGAGCTCCATTACGATTGAACTGATTGTTACCAAAATTAGGCTGATTGTTCATGTTTGGAGTTGTGAATGGCTGTCTGTTAAACTGCTGATTATTTGTTTGCTGATTGTTTGGCTGCTGATTGTTCACAGGCTGCCCACTTGCCTGCTGATTATTAGAACCTGCCATGAATGGCATTGCTCCACCCTGCTTAGTATTAACAGGAGTTGCAGCTGGATTTGACGCATTTTCCACATTTTTGCCTGCGTCAACCTTGGATGGTGCTTCCATCATAGGTGCACCACAATTTGCGCAGAATTTGATACCATCTGCGTTTTGATGACCACATTTACTACAAAACATTTTTCATTCTCCTTTTTCCCAAAATGCTAGATTATCATACAATAAATGCTAGCAAAATTCAATTCGCAAAATAATAATATATCATCAATTATTGCGATAAAAGAACATATATGGAAAAATAAGGAGCATTATTTGGTTTTTATAGTAAATTAAGTATATTGCGGATCCTTTTTTTAGATCAAAGACCTTTAATGCAGCATCTTCAAATTAAGTGTATCAGGATCCTGGGCGTATTTAACGGCCACATCATGAGTAATCCTGCCTTCTCTGAATAACTGCAAAATAGCATCATCCATAGTTATCATACCCATCTTACGGTTGGTCTGTATGATAGTTATAAGCTGATGTGTCTTACCTTCTCTGATCATGTTTCGTACAGCGGAATTTACATGCATTACTTCAAAAGCCGCAATTCTGCCCTCGCCATCTACAGTAGGCATCAGCTGCTGGGATATAACTGCCTCAAGAACGCCTGCAAGCTGGACTCTGATCTGCTGTTGCTGATGAGGTGGGAAAACATCTATGATCCTGTCAACGGTATTGGCTGAACCTATGGTATGCAGTGTGGATAGAACTAAATGGCCTGTCTCTGCTGCAGTTATGGCAGTACTTATAGTCTCCAGATCTCGCATCTCGCCAACAAGGATAACATCAGGATCTTCTCTAAGCGCAGACCTTAAGGCTCCTGCATAGCTATGGCTATCAAGGCCTATTTCTCTCTGGTTTACGATTGATTGATCATGGGAATACAGAAATTCTATAGGGTCTTCAAGGGTGATGATATGGGCATCACGAGTCTTATTTATTTTGTCAATGATAGCAGCAAGGGTTGTAGATTTACCACTGCCTGTAGGTCCTGTAACTATTACAAGACCTCTCTGCCTCTTATAGAGATTGATCACAGATTCAGGTATCCCAAGGGATTCTGCACTGGGGATCTCAGATGTTACAACACGAAAAGCAAGCGCAATAGAACCTCTCTGCTTAAACACGTTAAGTCTGAAACGTCCTACTGTCCTGATTGAAAAAGCCATATCATGCTGTCCATTTTCTTCCAGGAGCTTTTTTTGCGTATCATTCATGATCTCATCAGCAATGGCCTTGGTATCAGGCGGGAGCATCTTCCCATACTTCTCCATAGTCAATAGCTGACCGTTAATACGCATTTTAGGCGGTATACCAACAGTAATGTGTACATCTGAAGCGCCAAGATCTTTTGCCTCTTTTAAGATATCTTCAATCAATGACATAGGCGGACTCTCCTATTTTCAAATAACCTGCTTTGTCTCTGATCAATGGCTTTTATGCCATAGTCACAAGAATAGATATATACATTATATCAATACTTTTTTATCGCTGCAATGATAGTAGTCTTGTTTGGTTTTCTATATTTTAATCCAGCAAAAAGTCTGCCATAACATGGTTGCTCACGTCAGTTCCGTATTCTGTTAATCTTAAAATATCCCCATCCTGCGCCAGGAGGCCACTATTTATGTTTTTCTCTATAACTGTGCCGTATACTTCTTCAATAGTCTTGCCAAAAAGAGTATTAAATCCGGAAATGCTGATGCCTCTTGTCATTCTAAGTCCAAGGAACATATACTCTTCCATCTGAGCCCTTATTGAGAGCCTGTCTATATCAGTTCTCACTTTTTTATAGGACATGACATCATCCGGGGATATGGTTGCTATATACTCCTTAATATCAGTTATGTTGCTCCATCTTGTGTGCTTCATCATGGAAGATGCTCCAAGACCAAATCCGATGTAATCGGCACCAGTCCAGTAAGATGTATTATGCCTGCAACTGTAGTCTACAGGTTCCATCAAGGCATAATTAGATATCTCATAGCGCTCATAACCATGGGCATGGAGAAACTCCTTGGTGGCATGGTACATACGCCTCTCCTCATCCTCAGATGGAAGGGGATGAAGGACATTCTCTTTTCCCTCTTCATATATGTCAAAAAAAGGAGTTCCCTCCTCTATGATAAGGCTATACGCTGATATGTGCTCAGGCTTTAAGTCTACAACCTGCTGCAGAGTCTCCATATAGGAATCAAAATCCTGATCCGGAAGGGCACTCATCACATCAATATTGACATTTCTAAATCCCGCCTGCCTTACCAGATCATAGCACTGGAGAAATGTCTTATTATCATGTATTCGGCCAAGAGCCTTTAGTTCATTATCCTTGGAGGACTGCATTCCGATGCTGATCCTGTTGATCCCTGCCTTTTTATACAGAGCTATCTTGTCGGCATCTACAGTTCCGGGGTTCATCTCCATGCTGATCTCAGCATCTTCTGCAAAATGGAGATTGTCTCTAAGTGTATCCATGATCTGACATATAAAAGCAGCATCCGGAAGTGAAGGTGTGCCGCCGCCCAGAAAAACTGAGCGGACAACATACTCTTCACAGTCAGATGCTGCCTGTTTTATTTCTTCTAATAATGCATAAATATATTGCTGCTGAAGGTCACTACCTGCTGGAAATGAAAGAAAATCGCAATAGTTACATTTTTTTACACAAAATGGAATGTGTACATAAACAGCAAGATTTTTCATATTAGTTACCTTCATCAAGCTTTAAGACACTAAGGAATGCTGCCTGTGGTATTTCAACATTACCAATCTGGCGCATCTTCTTTTTACCTTCCTTCTGCTTCTCAAGAAGTTTTCTCTTACGGGAAATATCACCACCATAGCACTTGGCGAGTACGTCTTTTCTCATAGCCTTAACAGTCTCTCTGGCAATTACCTTGCCACCAACTGCTGCCTGGATAGGTATCTCAAAGAGATGTCTTGGGATCTCATCTTTAAGCTTTTCGCACATCTTTCTGCCACGCTCATAAGCTCCGTCCTTGTGAACGATAAATGAGAGGGCATCAACATATTCTCTATTTATCATGATATCAAGCTTAACAAGCTCTGATCGCTCATAGCCCTTAAGCTCATAGTCAAATGATGCATATCCTCTTGAACGTGACTTAAGAGCATCAAAGAAATCATAAATGATCTCATTAAGTGGAAGTTCATATTTAAGGATAGCTCTTGTTGTCTCAATATAATCTGTACTGAGATATCTGCCACGGCGCTCTTGGCACAACTGCATGATAGAACCGATATAATCAGTAGTAACCATGATCTCGCCATTAACGATAGGCTCTTCCATATATTCGATAGTGGAAGGATCTGGCAGATTGGACGGATTGGTAAGTTCCATAACAGTACCATCTGTCTTATGTACCTTGTAGATAACGCCCGGTGCAGTAGTTACAAGGTCAAGGTCGTACTCTCTTTCAAGTCTCTCCTGGATTACTTCAAGATGTAACAGTCCAAGGAAGCCTGCTCTAAAACCAAATCCAAGAGCCTGTGATGTCTCAGGTTCAAAAAACAGTGAAGCATCGTTAAGCTGCAGTTTTTCAAGGGCATCACGAAGTTCGGGATAATGTGATGAGTCTGCCGGATATAATCCGCAGTAAACCATTGGCATAACCTTTTTATATCCCGGAAGAGGCTCCGCGCATGGATTATCAATATCTGTAACTGTATCACCTACGCGGCTGTCCTGAATATTCTTGATAGATGCTGTAAAGTAGCCAACCATACCTGCTGATAATTCATCGCAAGGAATAAATCTTCCCGGTCCGAAATAACCAACTTCAACAACTTCCTGCTCAGCCATTGTAGACATGAAACGCACCTTGGTGCCTTTTCTGATGACACCATCTCTGACTCTGATAAATACAATGACTCCTCTGTATGAATCATAAGTAGAATCAAAAATAAGAGCCTTTAAAGGCTTGGTGCTGTCTCCGTCAGGAGCCGGGATCTTTTTTACAACTGCTTCAAGAACATCACCTATTCCAATTCCGTTTTTGGCTGAAATAAGTGGTGCATCCTGGGCTTCAATACCGATGATATCTTCAATTTCGTCTTTTACTTCCTGTGGCTGTGCACTCTGAAGGTCTATCTTGTTGATGACCGGAAATACATCCAGATCATGGTCAAGAGCCATATATACATTAGCAAGTGTCTGTGCCTCTACACCCTGAGTAGCATCTACTACAAGTATAGCGCCGTCACAGGCAGCCAGAGAACGGCTTACCTCATATCCAAAGTCCACGTGGCCTGGAGTATCTATCATATTAAGGACATATTCCTGTCCATCCTGTGCCTTATAAATAAGACGAACAGCCTGAGACTTGATTGTAATGCCTCGCTCTCTCTCAATATCCATATTGTCAAGAACCTGAGCCTGCATCTCTCTGCTGGTAAGAACTCCGGTCTGCTCGATCATTCTGTCTGCAAGAGTAGACTTGCCGTGATCTATATGTGCAACTATGCAAAAATTTCTTATTTTCTTCTGCTCTTCGTTCATATATAATCCTTTAATAATAGTTTTATCTTGATCTGAATCCATGGATGATCATGCAAAAATAATTATACATCCAAGAATATGATACATCTGCAAGTATAACATGAGCTTATCAAAAAATCTATTGACAGTTTTTCTATTAAACGATATTATTATTTCGTATGTGACATTAACTGTCCGTGTCCGGATTAATGCGCATCATTCGAAAAATAAAAATTGATTTTATTATTTTAAGTTTAATTATTTGGAGGTAAGCATGGCTAATATTAAATCTGCCAAGAAGAGAATTTTAACAAGTGAAAAGAGAGCTGCTAGAAACCAGGCTGTTAAGTCAGGTGTTAAGACAGCTGTTAAGAAGGTTAGAGTAGCAATCGAGCAGGGCGATAAGGCTCTTGCACAGAAGGAGCTTTTAAACGCTACTTCTGCTATCGATAAGGCTGAGTCAAAGGGAATCATCAAGAAGAACACAGCTTCTAGAAAAGTTTCTCGTCTTGCTCAGGCTGTAAACAAGATGGCTTAAGATTTGTTCTAACAAATATAAATATTAAAAATGCCAAGTATCTTCTCACCGATACTTGGTATTTTTTTGCAAATAATAAAAAACAGACTCTGCTCACACAATGTTGGAGCAAGGTCTGTTTTTTTATTTACTGCGGATTTGAGAAATCAATAACTGCGTTCTCAGGTTCAGTTGTAGGTTCTACAGAAATAGCTCTAAGAACCGGTCCTTCACCATTGTATTCTTTAACAAAGCGCTTCTCTACAGCAGCTGTAACTATTACCCACTGCTTTTCTTTTAATTCTGTAGCCTTGTCATATTCGCACATAAGTCCCAAAAACTGCATATCTTCTGCGCAGCATGTCATAGCCATTCTTCCAGGAACGAAATAGTTATCGTCGAATTCCTTTGGCTTTAATACCATGCCTTTGAATCTGACATTTTTACCCTTATATCTGTCTACGTGATCAAGAGCATCAAGGTAGAACATGCCATATCCATAGTTATTAAGCTCAATAGGATCTGCATTTAGATCAAATGGAAGGTCCTCATCAAGAGTAACATCCACTTCACCATTCATATCCTCAAATATGATATCAGCCTTCTGATTGATTGCTTTAACATTTCTCTTATATGTAGCAAGATCTTCTATTCCATCACATCTGTTGAACAGAATAAGGTCTGAATTACGGAGCTGTTCAGCAAGCTGAGATTTCATATTGGTAAAATACATTGTAAATGTAGAAGCATCTACTACTGTTATCTGCTGTTCCAATTTCCATGGCTTTGGAAGATGGAAATTTCTGAAATCCCACATTCCGTTGTATTCGATAAGTACTCTCTCCGGATTGTACTTGTTGTCAAAGCTCATAAGCTTGGCAGGAGTGAAATCTGCCTCATCCTCGATGACTACTTTGACAGTATTTGTGCTCTTAAGGAGCTTTTCATCATATTCATCTTCACCTTCTTCGCATACGATAAGAAGTGTAAGACCTTTAGTTCTAAAATATGGCTGATTGATTGTGTATCTGAAAAAGTCTGTTTTTCCGCTATCCAGAAAACCATTGATTACATATACTGGCTTCATATGATTAACCTATTGCCTTTCATGAAATGATACACACAGCTATTAACTGTGTGTATCAATAATAATGATCATAATCTGAGATCAAACAATATCTATTAAAGTCTTCTTCTGAAGAGCTTTTCAAGGTTGTCTTCGTTAAGTTCTGCACCGATTACACAGAACTTACCTGTAACATCAGCTGTACCTGTTCTAACATCTGCTTCTCCTGGAACATAGTCAAATTCGATCCATGTACCATCTTCTGCAGGAACCATTCCCTTTGTACGAAGAACGATACCAAATGTCTCTTCATCTTCAAGCTTGGAGAGCATTTCCTTGATTTCGTCCATTGTGTACTTGTGAGGTGTCTCCATGCCCCAGCTTGTAAATACATCGTCAGCGTCATGATGGTGATGATGCTCATGATCGTGCTCATCTTCGTCATGGTGGTGATGATGCTCGTGATCGTGATCATCTTCATCATGGTGGTGGTGATGCTCGTGATCGTGCTCATCTTCATCATGGTGGTGGTGATGCTCGTGATCATGTTCATCCTCGTCATGGTGGTGATGCTCGTGATCATGTTCATCCTCGTCATGATGGTGGTGATGCTCGTGATCATGTTCATCTTCATCATGGTGACAGCAGCACTCTTCATCATCATCGTGGTGATGGTGGCAGCAGCATTCGTCGTCATCATCATGATGATGTGCTCTATGTACTGTTACACCTTCTTCATCTGTATATGTATCACTACCATGATCATGATGATGGTGGTGATGATGCTCATGAGCCTCTTCCATTACCTTCTTAAGAAGTTCTGCTTCAAGATCGTTATTTCCTTCGAATGTATCAAGGATGTCCTTACCATTAAGCTCTGCTAAAGGAGTTGTAATGATTGTAGCCTTAGCATTGTGCTGACGGATGATCTCAACTGCTTCTTCGATCTTTTTCTGATCAGCCTTGTCTGTTCTTGTAAGAATAACTGTTCCGGCATTCTCGATCTGGTTAGTATAGAACTCACCAAAGTTCTTGAGATAAACCTTTGCCTTAGTAACATCAACAACTGTTACTGCACTGTTAAGCTCCATATCAGGTGTATCTTCTGTCACATCCTTGATCGCTCTCATAACGTCTGACAACTTACCAACACCTGAAGGCTCGATGATGATTCGGTCTGGTGCATATGTCTTCATAACATCCTTAAGTGCTGTACCAAAATCACCAACAAGTGAACAGCAGATACAACCTGAGTTCATCTCTGTGATCTCAATGCCAGCTTCCTTAAGGAATCCGCCATCGATACCGATCTCACCGAATTCATTTTCAATAAGTACTGTTTTAGTTCCATTAAGTGCATCCTGAAGAAGCTTTTTGATAAGAGTTGTCTTACCAGCTCCAAGGAAACCACTTATAATATCTATTTTGGTCATTATTAATCGCCTCCATTTATATATTCACTTTTACAGTTTCTTATTGTATGCCTTTTGTACAATCTGTGTCAAGAGAAGTAGAACAGTTAGCAGTGCCTTCACTTGAAGCGTCTGTAGAAGGCATCACCACTGAATTTTCATCTTCATTTTCTCCTTCAGCGCCTTCGTTTAAATTATTATTTTTCTCTAAACTTTCAGTTTTTTCTTTAGCTATGTCAGAGCTGTCAGCTACCTGGGCATTGTCGTTTTGACTCTTTTGGGATGTATTCTCTTTCTGCCCATACTTCTGCTGGAACTCTTCTTCTGAGATCACTCTGAGACCTTTGTTATTGTCACTATTGTCATCATTGGTGCCGAAGTTCTCTTCCATGTCCATAGCATCAGAAGCTTCTGTGCCTGTGCCAAAAGCACTATAGTCAAAGTCATCAACGACACTTTCACTTCCAGCCATCTCATCACCTGCAAGATCATCCATGAGAGAACTTAACAAGTTGATCCTTCCATTAGAAGAAAAAGATGTAGCCATATGTGAAGTCTGCAATATGTTAGTTGTCTTGCCTTCGCTCACAGCCTCAGGATTGTAGACAATGTGAGCACCGATGATCTGATTTTCCACAAGACCGCAGGATGTGACATAACCTTCCAGTGTGTTTTTATTTTTTCCGCATCCAAGGTCATAATATTCAATGGAGCCTTCAGGAATATGGCATCTAAGAGATCTTTTGGCAGGGCATCCATGATGGCGGGCCTTCTCGTATCTCTCAGTTCCTTCAAGTCTTGCACCACAGCCTCTGCATCTCCATACTTTTGCCTGAGAGCCCTGATCATTCCAGCTTGCATCGCATATATATTCCAGATCAAAATTGTCGCCATAGTTATAGCAGTTGCCGCCATGTCTGTGAACATGTGGCACTGTGTAACAACCGCCTTTTTCTCCTGAATGTCCTTCATGCTTATGATAATAAGGGATAGTATAGCAGCCGCCTTTTTTGTCTTCAGATACCATTGCATCCGGGCACAGTTCGCCATGTCCGTCCACATGGTGATGGTAGTCGTAGCTGATCTCACCAGGGATTTCCTGTACTCCCAGATAATATTCTTTTTCGATACTGCTTATTGCTTGTTTGAACTCTTCAAAAGTGGCATCCTCGGAAATAGTGATCCCATGAACAGTGAATAATGTGGATGCCAAGATCTTTTTACCATTACTCACAGATGTAAAAACCTGTTTAAGATCCTCATCTATCCTGTCAAGCTGACCTGCTATGTTTTCGCTCATGGCTCCATACTGGGCATTTACATTATTGTTTACTTCTGAGAAACCATTGGTGATCTGAAGGGACAGGCTATTTCCTGTTTCTGTAAAACCGTTAGCCATCTGGCTTGAAAGGTTCTTGCCTGTTTCACTTACCTCAGTCGTTACATGATCTGAAATACTCTTAGTAGACTGAGTAAGCTCATCTTCCATGCTCTGTGTCAGCTGAGCCAGAGAAGACTCTACCTTTGAAAAATTCTCTTCGCCTGAATCAGTCATGTTCTTTTCCACTTCATTTAATAGCTTTACAAGGCTTTCACTTTCAGCACTGCTGCTTTTCTCAGCTTCTTTTATGAGCTTAGTGATATTCTCATGTGATGTAGTGTAATTCTCCTTGATCACTTCGATCTTGTCTGTGATCTGTGAAAAACCGACTGATGAATTGGTATTCTGGTCTGAAATATCTCCAGAAAGTTCTTTCTGAAGGTCTTCAATAAGAGTCTTGGTGCCGGCAATCTCAGTACTAAGGCCGTTCATCTCATTATTGATGGTCTTGACCTGAGTAGTTATAGTGTTTGTGCTCTTTTCATTATTTGTAGTTGTTACTGTGTTCTCTTTTAACTCCTTCAACAGCTCAATATTGCCATTAACATTCTTTTCAAGGTTATTAAGATAGGTCTTGATACTGTCAAGTTCCTCCATGGCTGACTCCTGACTCTGAGTTGTATCAACAGTTTCAACCAGGATCTTGTCCTTGGATACGGCATTTGCCTTGCTGACATTTACTATAGTTGTCGATGTTCCAATGATGATCAGCGCTGCAACTACAATTCCTACAGCCATGATCTTGTCCTTAACTTTTTTATTTTTCGTTGTTCCTTTTTTGATATTTAATTTTTTTAATATACTCAATTCAATACTCTCCTTAGTAAAATGATCCAGTTCAGAGTATCGAAGAAATGTCTGTTATTTCCAGAAAATAATCACGCTTTCCATATATGCTCTGAACATATTTATGGGTATTTTCATCCGGCTGAAAGTCAGATATCTGTCGGCAGATTGCCAACGATTTATGATTATATGTGAGAACGAAAATTAATGCAAGCACTAGTTTTTGATTAATTATTATTGTTATAGCGATATCATCAAAAAAACCATCTCTATGCTAAATATATATATAGCATAGGGATGGTTTTATCAGGGACTACTACTTCTTAAAATTCTCATCGTCTTTGGCCACTTCGGTTTTGACGATATTGACATAGCCGTCCATGACCATGTCGATCATGTAGCGGACAATTTTAGGGTCGAACTGTGTGCCTGAACAGTTCTTTAGTTCCTCTATGATCTCGTCTCTATTCATATGTCTGCGATATACTCTGCTACTGGACATTGCATCATAGGAATCTGCAACACATATGATCCTTGCATAAAGAGGGATATCTGTCCCCTTAAGGCCTTCCGGATAGCCTTTTCCATCATATCTCTCATGGTGATACAGCGCACCTTCTCTGACACCCTGGATTGAAGTGAATTTCTTCAACATATTACCACCTGCAATTGTATGGCCTTGAATGATCTCCCTCTCCTCCTGAGTGAGTTTACCAGGCTTATTCAGCACTGTGTCAGGAATACTTATTTTGCCCACATCATGAAGAAGCGCCACGTAATAGATGTTCTGTATGGTATCTTCCGATAATTTCATTCGGGACGCTATTTCTCGCGAATACATGGCAACACGGTTGGAATGACCGCGGGTATAAGTGTCTTTTGCATCAATAAAACGGACAAAAGTATCGATAGCCTGCAGGATTATCTGCTCATCCATCTCACGGCGCTTTCTGTATTCCTGATAGTTGAAATTCTTATAAATATAAATGAATACTTGAAAGATCCATAGAAGTAAGGCCAGCAATAAGATTACATTGACCACATTATATATATAGTCATCATAGAGATTGCCATAAACATTGAAATCATTAAATTTTACGACCTTGGCAAGGGGATATGCAATGGTAAAGCTAAAAGAAACAGATTTTTTACCCGGAATGTCCATAATATCAGTTCCAGGTACCACAAAATATGAATTATCTTCTGAAAGTGTGATCTTGCTTATCTGAACATCCTCATAGCTCTTGATGACCTCATCATCTTCAAGATTGATAAGGGCCTTCCAATTGTACAAGGTGGTGTTCATATCATTGAACAATTGCATATCGTATTTTACAAATCTGGTATTGTCTTCTATATTCTCTGTGATCGTGCAGATAACATGAAGAGGATCAGACAAGTAGGTGCCATCAACACTTACAGTATAGCTATTTTCAGACTTGACAATGTTTCTGGAAGCTGAATTATTTATATAAAAGACTAGCAGGATCAATATCAGAACACTGGCAAAAATACAGATCGCATTCCTGTGCTTTTTCATACTAATGCCCTTTCCGTTTGAAGGTAGAAAAACACAATACAAAATCTCATATTAATATTATCATTTTGCCGCTTGCTAGTAAAGAAAATCGGCTACTGCCCACAAGAGGCAATAGCCGATCAAGTTACAATTCAGGTGTTAGTCAAAACTTTCATCTGATATGTATTATTGTTTAATTCAACAATTCTCCGGTCTCTTCATCAAAGTAGTATTTTACAAACCAAAGAGTTAACTCACCCTTCTGTACAACGCCATTTTTTGCGTAGTATTTTTTACCATCTTCTGTAAACCAGCCCTTTGTTGCTGCGCCATTTTCATTAAAGTGATAAAGAACCTGCTCGCCATCTACTTCAACAGTTACAAAGCCTGTAACCATCTGGTAGGTCTCAAGGTCATAGTAATACTTGCTTGCCCATCTGCTTATAAGGCCTTTGGCAAGAGTTCTGTCACTGTATCCATAGTAAGAAGCTCCATCTACTTCAAATACGCCTTTTGCAGCAGAGCCGTTGCTTGTAAAGTAGTATCTGTCTCCATCTACAGTTACAAATTCATTAGTAACCATAGCGCAGGTCTCAGGATCATAGTAATACTTGCTTGCCCATCTGCTTATGAGACCTTTTGCAAGAGTTTTGTCAGAGTATCCATAATAAGACTTTCCATCTACTTCAAATACACCTTTTTTGGCTTTGCCATCAGATCCGAAGTAATATGTATTCTCGCCAATTGTCACAAAACGATTGGTGATGATAGTCTCCATATCTGTGTCGTAGCAGTAGAGCTGAGCCCATTTTGTAAACAGGTTGGCTTCTGTAATCTGAGCTTCATCAGCCTCAACAGCATTTGTAAATCTGATATTTGTAAGTGTGCAGAGTTCTGTATTCCAGAATGCTGTCTGAGCAAGTCCTACGCCCCATGTAAGCTGGTCGCATGTTCCAAGGAATGTAAGAAGGTCTGCATAAGAAGCGCCTGAGCCGTTACTTCCAATTGCAATTTCTTCGCCGTCAACTGTAATTGTCAGGTCGTCCTCTGTAATAGTAACTACTACTGCATATTCCTGGCCAGGAACCATAGATACTGCAGCATCTGTTCCGCCGTCAACACCAGGCTGATTGATATCGATCCAGTTGCCTGCCCAATCGTTATAGCAGATGTATGGTGCAGTCTGCATGGAGATACGTCCTGTAGATGTTGGATCGTAGAAACTGAATATTCCGTCCCATCCGTTCTGAGCTGTACCTTCTGTCATGTTGATGGTGTATTCCATGATAAATGTTTCAATATCAGCTCCCTTAAATGGGTTTTCTGAAACAGTGATATCTCCAGCGTTATCAAGAACTACAGAGTCAACTGTGTAAGTAATATAACCATCATCAGTAACAACGCTTTCGCCTGTTACCACTGCTTCATTTGTTGTAGTCTCAGTATCATCATCGTCATCGTCGTCTGCCACTGTTTCTGCTGTTGAGGCAAAAGAGATATTGCTGAGAGTACACATTTCTGTATTCCAGTAAGCAGATGCTGCAAGTCCAACACCCCATGTAAGCTGGTCACACTTAGTGATAAATGATAACAGATCTGAGTAGTCTGCACCTGAACCGTTATATCCTGTTGTTATCTCTTCACCGTCTACAGTGATCACTGCACTGTCAGTTGTGATCTTGATATCTACTGTATAATCAGTTCCAGGAACCATATCAGGTGCAACGTTAGTACCATTGGTACTTCCAGGCTGGTTCAGGTCGATCCAGTTGCCATCTGCATCGTTGTAGCATACATATGGAGCTGTCTGAACTGATACTCTTCCTGTTGATGAGCTGTTATAGAAAGCAAATATTCCATCCCATCCATTCTGGGCTGTGCCTTCTGTCATATTGATAGTATAGCTGATCTCTATGTTAGAGATATTTTTTCCATAAAATGGGTTATCCTCCACTTCCTGGAAATCAGTGCTTGTTATTTCAACGCTGTCTTTTGTATAAGAAACTGCTTCGTATGTTACTTCTTCATCTTCTGTTGTATTCCATTCACATGTAGGACCTACGCTGCATACAACATTGCTGATAGTTACATTGGCGATCTGGTCTGTCCACCATGAACCATAGCCAAACATAAGTGTATCAGCACTTTCGCTGAGCCATTTAAGAACTTTAGTATAGTCAGTAAGAGTTGCTGCACCTGCATCTGTATCGATGATCTCTTCTGTGTAGCATACTGTACCGTCTACACTTACTGTAAATCCTGTCTGTGTAAGGTTAACAACTACGTGTCCGCCATCACCGATGTAATCTTCTACAAGGGCATAATCAGTGAGGTTGGCATCATAATAATATCCGCCTGCATTGTAGCCCAGGTATGATCCAGGAGTGAAGTAGAGTCTTCCGTCGCTGGCTCCGTTAGCCCAGAATGCAAAAATAGTTGCAAGGACATTGGTTGTTCCTGTAGATGTAGCATCAAATTCAATTGTTACACCACCTGACAGATCCAGTCCGTTAATAGTTCCGTTGTAGAAAGGACTTGGAACACTTAATGATGCACTTGTTACATCAGCAAGGTTCACTTCTTCATCTGTGTAATACTCACCTACAACAATTGAATCTGTACTGTTCTGAGCAATTGCTTTTACAAGGACTTCATACTCTTTTTCAAAATAATAATCGCCCTTGGATATAGTTGATGTAAGGGTTACTGTAGTGTCAGCCTCTGGCATTGTCACTACTCCATCATCTGAAAGCACATCTGTGTTTGAAGACTTCCATGTGATAGTCGTGCCATTTGAACCCGCACTTGGGAGTGCGATGTCGCCATAGGTCACAGATGGAGCTGCATTGGCAGAATCAACTGCATCAAGTGCTACAGCTGCATCATCTGTCATTTCTCCTGAACCCCATACAGCAAGACCATTGTCATCCATTGCTGTGAAGCACATTACAGGAACATTACTTCCATCAAGGATCTGTTTTGTGAATACGCCGTAATAGGTGTCTTCATCAATAGTAAGCTGGCAGTATGGTGTTCCATCTGTCATTGTCCATGTACCGCTATACTCACCTGTAATTGTACCGTCTTCGTTAAGTGTAATGTCTACAGGGCTGTTATAAGCAAGCTTTGAATAAGCCATCTGGAAATCATGACTGATAAATCCGTATGTGCCAACAACTTCGTCTACTGAATATCCGTCTTCTTCAAGAGTTTCTCCGGAATATTCATATGGAGCTGCAACAAGCCAGCCTTTTTCATTGGTAAAGAGCTGATGTACCCTGATCTCATGTCCTGCTGTACCATCGTTGAATTTTGTATGGTATACAACGTAGCTCTTGCCCTCAGAATCAGTAATAACAGAGTTATGTCCCTGAGAAAGCTCAGCTTTGCTCATGTTTTCCCACTGGTATCCGCCCATGAGCTTCATACCACGATTATTAGTTGTATCAGATGCGCTATAGTTCATTATATATTTTGTAAAAATAGCGCTGTTGCCGTTTTCATCAACATATTCTCCGTCAGGCTCTGTACTTCTGAAGACTCTCATATTGTAGCCGCCTTCAGGTGAATAGAATCCATAAGAGATAAAGAGATAGTAATAATCTCCGATATGCTGGATATATGAACCCTCACCTGATACATAGTAACCACCTGCAATCTTGGTTCCAAAATATTCATCGGAAGTCACAGATGCTCCAAGTGTATCGTAGTCACTCTCATATACTACGGTATAATCTCTAAAACCTGTATTTTCATCAAGTTCAAGCTCGTAGATTCCGCCTGACCATGAACCATATGCAAGCCAGAGGTCGCCTTCCTCGTCATAATATACGCAAGGATCGATGGCGTGTGGCCAATATGTTCCCCAGGACTTATCGCTGATCTTCTGATATTTTTCAGGGAGCTCATCCTGTTCTCCGATCACAAGCTCAATATCAGTGTCCTTGAAGGATTTAGAGGAATCTGATGTGCTAAATCCTGAAAATACAACAGGTCCCTGATATACGTAAGGTCCTTCAATATCATCAGCTGTCAAAAGAATGATCGCTGAATTCCATGTTGCACCATTAAGGCTAAGGTACATGCACCATTTGCCCATTGTCTCATTGTAGATAACATCAGGTGCCCACATATTGCCGGATACTGTATTGTCTGAAATCCATGCAGCGATATCGTAGCTATCGCCAAAATCAAGCTCGCCATACTGAGTCATGACTGTGCCTGTGTAAGCATTGGATAAAAAGGCTTCATTGTATGAAGCATATTCAATTACTTCCTGTGATTCTTCTGAAGCAGAATAGGTCACAATATTGCTGTCTACTACGCTGGTTGAAGAAGCGGCATCTGCGCTTTCGCTCTCTTCAGAATCAGATGTAGTAGTTTTTTCATTCATATCATTGCTGGATGCACTGCCTGCCGCAGCTGAATCTGATTCCTTTTCTGTACTATCTGTTGATGCGGTAGAAGCTGCTTGTGTAGAAGTGACTGCTACAGTAGCTTCAGAAGATGCGTTGGTGCTGTTCTCTGAAGAACTGTCAGATGCACTATCTGATGCACTTGATTCAGATGAGCTATCAGAAGAACTGCTGGATGCTTCTGATGATGATGCACTTGCACTATCATCTTTTACTACTACTCCAAACAATTTTGAATCCTCTGATTCATTGTACAGACTTGTCCAGTTTTCCAGGTCTGTTGTCTTGGATACTGCCATGTGTGAACCAAAGATGTAGTATGTTCCTTCATTGTCATAAACAATAGATGGATCATGAACACTGGTCCTTGTGTAGTCGGCATCACCTGTGAGAGCCTCTACATCGCTTTCGGTAAGCTGCACTGAAGAAGTGCCTGATTCTTCCGCTCTTGCTGTAATAGTTGCAACGTTAGTCCCCAATGTACTTGCAACCATTGAAGCAGCAATAACAGAAGAAAAGATCTTACTAAGAAATCTTCTCTTCATTTCTTTATCCTCCCATGCTTTTTATGAAGTGTCCATTGACACCTCTCCCCACATACGGATTTCGCCAGTATATTGACTTATGGACGTTTTTGAAAAGATGTGCCGATCAAAGCCAATTCACTAGATTACGTCCGTATATTAACCATAGCACAGTCAAGTAATAAAGTCATTATGAGTTTTAGATTTTCGTGAAATAGTTTAAATTGTTATGTGGCTTTTTGTTAAATATTTACACAAAATAATTTAATTTTATTTAAAATTATCCAATTCATCTGCCTGTATGTCTGTACACCGGCTCAGAAGTCATAATTCCTATGATATAAAAAAGTGCTCAGACACACAATTTAATGCATGTCTGAGCACTATGTTATTTTTCATCAATATTCACAGATATCAAAGAAATGATTATCTCTGGATACGTCCTGAACCGTCGCCACCAGCGAGCTTATTAACTTCATCAACACTAACCATGTTGTAATCGCCTTCGATTGTGTGCTTAAGAGCTGAAGCAGCTACAGCGAATTCGATTGTCTGCTGTGGATCGTAGTTATTTACGCAAGCGTAGATAAGTCCGCCACCGAATGAATCACCGCCACCTACACGGTCAACGATACGAAGTGCATACTTCTTGGAGAAGTAAGCCTGTCCGTCTGTGTAGAGCATAGCGCTCCAGTTGTTGTCGTTAGCTGAGATAGACTCACGAAGTGTGATAGCAACCTTCTTGAAGCCAAATCTCTCTGTAAGCTTCTGAGCAACTTCAATGTAGCCTTCTCTGTTAAGCTTACCTGTTGTAACGTCTGTAGAAGAAGCCTTGATACCAAATACGTCATCAGCATCCTCTTCGTTTGCGATACATACATCAACGTACTTACAAACTTCAGCCATTACCTGACCAGCCTTTTCCTTGCTCCAGAGCTTTCCTCTGTAGTTAAGGTCGCAAGATACTGTAAGTCCTTTTTCCTTAGCTTTCTTAACAGCTTCAAGAGTGATCTCTGCAAGGCTGTCTGATACAGCTGGAGTGATACCTGTTACGTGGAACCATTCAGCACCATCAAAGATCTCATCCCAGTTGAAGTCTGAAGGAACTGCTTCAGCGATAGCTGAGTGTGCTCTATCATAGATGCACTTTGAACCTCTCTGTGAAGCACCCTTTTCGTTGAAGTAGATACCTACTCTGTCACCACCACGTGTGATGAACTTTGTATCAACGCCGAACTTACGAAGTGAGTTTACAGCAGCCTGTCCAATTTCGTGCTTTGGAAGCTTTGTAACGAATGCTGCATCAAGACCATAGTTAGCAAGTGAAACTGATACGTTAGCTTCACCACCACCAAATGTAGCCTCAAGGTGATCAACCTGTACAAATCTTAAATAGTTATCTGGCTGAAGTCTAAGCATCAGCTCACCGAATGTTACAACTCTCTTACTCATGTTATATACTCCTTAAAAATATGTTCTTACAAAGTCCGCAGAAGGTACCGGAAATATCTATTTCTAATACCCCTGCGTCCTCTAGTTGTTAAATATATGAATAAATTTAATTAGTCATTAAGACCAAGGTGAACACCAAAGCCACCGATTTCATCTGCAAGGTAAGCAACCTTAAGATGTCCCTGTGCATCATATGAGAATGTAGACTCATCGAACTTGAAGCCTTTTCTCTCAAGGTGATATACTGCTCTGTCAACGTTGTTTGTTCCGATAGCAATATGTCCGTGTGTTCCACGTCCCTGGCTCTTCATAACTTCTACTGCTGTTCCAGCAAAGATTGAAGAATTACCAATCTTCTTTGTGAAGCCGAAAAGCTTATCAAATGTATCTGCTGTATTCTCAGCTTCATTTGCGTCTGCTGAGTTGATACCAACATGCTTAATCTTGAAGCCGAGCATTGAATTAACTGCATCTGCAACAAGAGCTTCGATCTCATCAAACTTACCTGCAGCAATAAGGTCCTTCTTAACCATCCAGCTTCCGCCAGCGCATACTACCTTGTTGAAGCTAAGGTAATCATTTAAGTTGTTCTTATTTACACCACCTGTTGGCATGAAGTGCATCTTTGTATAAGGTGCAGCCATAGCCTTGATCTTAGCGATACCACCGTTCTGCTCAGCTGGGAAGAACTTAACAACATCGAGCCCACACTCAATAGCCTGTTCAACTTCACCTGGAGTAGCAATACCAGGAACCATTGGGATACCGATCTTCTGGCAGTATTCAACAGTCTTTCTGTTAAATCCAGGGCTAACGATAAACTTAGCGCCAGCAGCCTTTGCTCTGTCAGCCTGCTCTGTTGTAAGAACAGTACCAGCACCAACGATCATCTCAGGGAATTTCTCAGAAATAATCTTGATTGCTTCTTCAGCAGCATCTGTTCTAAAAGTAACCTCAGCACATGGAAGTCCACCATCAATAAGTGCTTTTGCAAGAGGCTCAGCATCCTTTGCATCGTCAATAGCTATTACAGGTACAATACCAATTTTGTATAACTCTTCTACTACCTTATCCATTTTAAATCTCCTATGTATAAAACTTGTTAAATGCGTTTGCATATAACTATCTGCAAAACCTATGATAATATATAAATCTTTTAAATAAAACAAAAGAAAATAACGTTTAAGAAATATTTAATACCTTAACGTTATAATGAATACTGCAAATATTTTTTACAGCTAACATAACTATAGATTGTCATGACCTGACAAGCTGCAACATTGCATTTTGCCAGTATCATAACAATCCAAATATTAATCATCCTATAGTTTTTATCCTACAGATCAATCAACATCTTCAAACTTAGACTCATCCAGGTTGTTAGGATCCTGACCGATGTAAGCAAGGATACCACCATCGATGTAAACTACCTGACCATTGATGAAGTCTGAAGCTTCAGAAGCAAGGAATACTGCAAGTCCCATAAGGTCTTCTGTCTTTCCCCATCTCTGAGCTGGTGTCTTAGATCTGATGAATCTGTCAAATGGGTGCATTGAACCATCAGCCTGTTTCTCACGAAGTGGAGCTGTCTGAGGAGTTGCAATGTAACCAGGTCCAATTGCATTACACTGAATGTTGTACTGACCATATTCTGAGCAGATATTCTTTGTAAGCATCTTAAGACCGCCCTTAGCTGCAGCATAAGCTGAAACTGTCTCACGACCAAGCTCTGACATCATTGAGCAAGCGTTGATGATCTTTCCTGATCCCTTAGCGATCATATCAGGAAGAACTGCCTTAGAGCAGATGAAAGGACCTGTAAGGTCAACATTGATAACCTGATTCCACTGATCAACTGTCATCTCTGTCATAGGGATTCTCTTGATGATACCTGCATTGTTTACAAGGATATCGATTGAACCAACCTTTTCTTTTACGTCAGCTACAAACTTTGTAACCTGCTCTTCGTTTGTTACATCACAAACTGCACCGTAAACTTCAACTCCAGCCTTCTTGTATTCTTCAAGACCTCTGTTTACAAGATCCTCGTTGATATCGTTAAATACAATCTTTGCTCCTGCTTCAGCATATGCAAGTGCATAAGCAAGACCAAGACCATAAGAAGCACCTGTGATCCATGCTACTTTTCCTTTTAACGAAAACTTGTCTAAAATGTTACCCATTATTTCATCCTCCTGTTTAAATAATTGTTAATTGTTATCTTTCAACTGATAAATGATATCAGCATCATTTAAGATCTGTCATAGCGCAGTCATCCAT
>JAEEGF010375179.1_pt1 | contig 69191 bp, 50 predicted proteins | sample 9134171 | NCBI WGS metagenome assembly JAEEGF01 (sample SAMN16246542, study PRJNA631951) | gut metagenome | biome: gut microbiome; feature: rumen; material: AP-attached | host: Bos | place: Iran: Karaj | collected 2018-10 | reverse complement strand
TGCAGGCGCTCGTGGAGCCACGGCTTGCGGCACTTGCAAAGCACCATCCACGCGGGCCCGGCTTAGTGACCAGGCAGCATAGCGCCGGGCGCTGCGTCAAGGACGCACCGCAGGCGCGGCAGGGCCCGTGGCTGTGCAGGTCCCGGCCAAAGAACTCTTTAATCCCCAAAACTGTGAATGGTAACTAATTTAATCCTCCGCTAAAGATGTGAGTACTTCGAACAGGTCGGGGTATTCCTGCTTCATCCTGATGGGTCTTCCCTCACGATTAAGGAATGCGTGTGAGGAAGTTGCGAGGCATACGATCTTGCCATCACTGTTCTTCATCTCGTAGGCAAGATGGAGCTTGACTCCCTTGAACTCCTTGATGGAAACTGTTATATCTACCCTGTCCGAGAAGGTAGTGGAAACCTTGTAGTCGCAGGTCACTCCCAGAACCGGCGAAATAAAAATGCAAGTCGCTCCCTAAAAGAAAACGACTTGCACCATTAATTTTCATATTGCTCTTATTGATACGGAGGTTTATGCCATAAGCATTCTGAACATCTCGATTACCTGCTCCTTGGTAGCCTCTCTTGGATTGCCGGGATAGCAGGCATCGTTCAGAGCATCTGTTGCCAGAGTATCAAGATCCTCTTCCTTGATCTTATCAAGAGTAGTAGGAATTCCAACATCTGCAGAGAGCTTCTTAACAGCTGCGATAGCTGCATCTCTGTACTCTTCCTGTGACATATCGTCTACACCCTTAACGCCCATAGCTCTTGCTACTTCGCGAAGTCTTTCGCCTGTGTACTCACGGTTGAACTCCATGGAGATAGGAAGGAACATAGCACATGCTACGCCGTGAGGTGTGTCATAGTGAGCAGAAAGTGTGTGAGCCATTGCATGGTCGATACCAAGACCTACATTTGAGAAGCCCATTCCTGCGATGTACTGTCCAAGTGCCATTCCTTCGCGTCCTGACTGCTTGTTCTCTACGGCATCACGCAGATTCTCAGAGATAAGTCTGATGGCCTCAAGATGGAACATGTCTGTCATCTCCCAGGCTGCTCTTGTGGTGTATCCTTCGATAGCGTGTGTAAGAGCGTCCATACCTGTTGCAGCAGTAAGACCCTTAGGCATTGAAGCCATCATTTCGGGATCAACAACAGCAACGATGGGCATGTCGTGTGTATCTACACATACAAACTTTCTTTCCTTTTCAACGTCTGTGATAACGTAATTGATAGTAACCTCAGCAGCTGTTCCGGCTGTTGTAGGTACAGCAATGATAGGCACACAAGGATTCTTGGTAGGTGCTACGCCCTCAAGTGAGCGAACATCAGCAAACTCAGGGTTTGTAATGATGATACCGATAGCCTTGGATGTGTCCATGGAAGATCCGCCGCCGATAGCCACGATGCAGTCAGCTCCTGACTTCTTGAAGGCCTCAACGCCGTTCTTAACATTCTCGATTGTAGGATTGGGCTTGATATCCGAATATACGTCATAAGGGATAGAAGCCTTGTCCAGAAGATCTGTAACCTTGCCGGTTACACCAAATTTAATAAGATCGGGATCGGATGCAACAAAGGCCTTCTTGAAGCCATGTGCATTGATCTCGTTAACTACCTCATTGATAGCCCCCGCCCCATGATAAGATGTCTGATTAAGTGAAATTCTGTTAGCCATATCTTCCTCCTTTTCCCAGTTAAATGTGGTGTGTTAAATTATTAACATCAACTGAGATAATTATATCATTCAGGCATGGCAGACATAAGTTACACATCTTTCAATTTGTAACACTACAAAAGGCCTATCTCCCTGTAGAGGTCCATCAGCGGCATGGGCATGGCTTCTATCATGAGGTCCGCCAGTTCAGGCTCAGATTCCTTCATGCCCTTGATGAGCCATTGAACGGTCATGTAAACCGAGGACTGGCAGTACATCTCCAGGAGCTTCCTCATCTTGTAATCGGGAAGCCGACCTGTCTTTTCCCTGATAAGAGCACAGTAGAACTCAAAGATCATGAAGAAGTCATGCTCCTTGAGGTTGTTCTGTTCATCGCCCTTAAAGCCGGCAGTAAAAAAGAGTCTCTCCTGCCTTATGTAGGTGAACTTCTTGATGAGTCCCTCGCGGATGGTCTCTCCCTTGCCCATCTCCTTGAAGGATTGCTCCAGAAGTCTGTCAAAGTACCAGTTTATCAGGTCGTATTTGTCTATGAAGTTGCGGTAGAAGCTCTGTCTGGAGACTCCGCACTCCGCCACGATCTGCTTGACGGTGATGTTCTCAACGGAGGTGGTCTTCATACAGGTCTTCATGGCTTCCGCCAGTTTGTATTTGATCTCTGAGTTCATAACTGCCTCCAATTATAGCAAAAAACCGGGCCTATTTGCAGGGGATAGGCCCGGTCTGAAGCTTATATAAATCAAAGCATTTTCTTGATCTCGTCGTGTACGAACTGTACCTTAGGTCCTACAACAACCTGAACGGTTGTCTTGGAAGGACGGACGATACCTGCGATTCCGGCAGCCTTGATCTTCTTCTCATCTACCTGAGTATAATCATTGACCTCGGTACGAAGACGGGTTGCGCAATAATCAAACTCTTTGATGTTGTCCTTGCCGCCAAGTCCCTCAAGGATGATCCTGGCGATTGCTGTGAAATCGTCGTTGGCAAGCTCAATCTTGTTCTCTTCTTCCTCGTCGTCTTCTTCACGACCGGGAGTCTTGAGATCAAACTTGGTGATGACAAATCTGAATACAACATAGTAGATAGCTGCAAATACAAGGCCGACAGGAATAAGCAGCCAAGGATTAACTGCCATGGGTGCCTTGAAGCTAAGGAGCCAATCTACGAAACCGGCTGAAAAGTTGAAGCCGATCCTGAGAGGAAGCAGTGTGCAGATAACTGCTGAAATACCTGTGAGAAGTGCATGTACCAGGTAAAGGCCGGGAGCCATAAACATGAATGCAAATTCAAGGGGCTCTGTGATTCCTGTGAAGAATGATGCAAGAGCGCCTGCCAAAAGGAGAGCTGCCGCATTTTTCTTTTTGGAATCCTTGGCTGTGTGATACATTGCAAGAGCACCCGCGGGAAGTCCAAACATCATAACAGGGAAGAATCCTGTCATGTACTGTCCTGTAACACCCTTAACTGCGCCTTCTGCGCCTGACCAGAAGAGACCAAGATCGTTGATGCCTGCTGTGTCAAACCAGAATACGGCGTTGAGTGCGTGGTGCAATCCCAGAGGGATAAGTGCACGGTTGAGCATTGCATAGATACCTGAACCTACAGGGCCAAGTCCAAGGATAGCTGTTCCGAATGCAACAAGAGCTGCATAGATAACGGGCCATATAAAGTACAGAACCACGGCTGTAAGAATTGAACAGCCGGCGGTTACAATGGCTACGCAACGCTTGCCGCTGAAGAATGCCAGCCAGTCAGGTAGCTTGGTATCTTTAAACCTGTTATAGCAGCCTGATCCGATGATACCTGCAAGGATACCGATGAAGGCATTCTCGATTTTGCCAAAGGCTGCGGGAACATCAGCCACATCAACACCTCTGTACATGGCAACGGCGCCGGTAGCGAGAAGTGTTGTGATCATGAGGTAGGAAACAAGGCCCGCAAGAGCGCTGGTTCCGTCATGATCCTTGGCCATTCCGACTGAAACACCAATTGCAAACAGGATAGGAATCTTGTCGATGATAGCTGAAGCTGCCTTGATAAAGAACGCAGCAACTACGCTATTTGCGCCCCAACCTGTCGGATCGATCCAATATCCGATGCCGTAGAGAATACCTGCTGCAGGAAGAACCGCAACCGGAAGCATCAGAGATTTACCGATCTTCTGTAAATACTTCATCATACTTTTGTCCTCCTTATTTATTGTAACTACGTAGCGTTACAATTATTTATTGACAACGATTGCTGCTTCCCCTGCCTTCACAGCACCTGTCTTTTTCTCAATTCCGGAAAACTTACTATGATTAGATATTATTACGGGAGTAATGATGTCGTACCCCGCCTGTTTTATTCCTTCGAGATCCACTTCAACGATGGGATCTCCCTTTTTAACCTCATCGCCCTGCTTGGCAATGATGGTGTAATGCTCGCCCTTAAGCTGAACGGTGTCGATTCCGATGTGCACCAGAAGCTCCGCGCCGTCTGTTGTGTTGATGCAGAAGGCATGTCCTGTCGGGAAAAGAGCTATCAGTGTCCCGTCACAGGGTGCCACAAATTTACCGTTTGAGGGCACAATGGCAACACCCTTGCCGACCATCTCCTGGGCAAAGGTAGGATCGCTTACGTCTGTGATGGGCACAATCTCGCCATCAACGGGCGCACCTATTTCAAATGAATTTTTGTTCTGGAAAAGTTTGTCGAATAACCCCATAGAATCTGTCCCCCTACAACAATTAGTTTCCTTCAGAAACTGAAAAAACTGGGCTCTACCGGCAAAAAGTAAAACCTAGTTTCTCCACAAACAATGATAACTCTATATGTAATATTAATCAATAGAAATAAGTACAACTAAGCTCTTTTGTAGTCAGCCGATACGTCCATGAAGGATCTGATTCCATTAATATAATCTGCGTAGGCGTTCTCCGGGTCCTTCCCGTGGAAAACCTTGCAGAGCCCGCACATATCACAGTCCGAGATACATGGAAATCTGCCCTTAATGTACTCCCTGCGTTCTTCAATAGTTGAGCTTTCAATTTCGGGTGCGTTCATATATTTTCCTCAGTGCATCTGCCTGTCCTGGCGATACTCCTCCATGTACTTCATGTTGATCTCGCGTATCTCACGCTTTCCGTCAATGTAGTCCTGATAGATATCCCATGGATTGCCGCCTCCGAGCCAGCAGGATGAACAATTCTCACAACCGCCGCCGCAGTCCAGAGAATTCTTGATTATCTGCTCACGCTCTTCTCTAGTTGTGTCCTTTATAAGAATTGATTTCATGCTTTAGCCCTCTTTTGCATGCTATTACATTTTGTACAATTATAGTATTGCAAAAACAGTCCGATGTCCAGTCACTCAGACAGGCAACTCCTGAGTTGGGTCAAATTCATCAGAGTCCATGTATCGGTAGACGGATGACAGCAGTGCTCTGCACTCCGGGTATTGCTGCAGGTTTTTAAGCCCCATGCCCGATACCAGAAGCTTGCCGCCGCGATGCTTAAACTCAGCCAGTAATCCCAGATTTCTCAGATAAGCAAAACTGTCCATGACAGTTACAATACTCTCTGCGCCATCAGGCATGACTATTGCCCTTGTCCCTGCTGTCATTGGCCACCACTGGTAATTGGTGTGGCTCTCTGTGGGGAAGTCCCTAAACAGAGGCTGATCTGTATCTATAAGCAGGCCCATGGTCCCCTCCTGGGAAGGGAAGGTCCCCACCGACCAAAAGTCCGCAGAAAAAGTGCATCCAACAGTGCCAAAGCCTATTCCTGAATCCGGTGCATCTGAATCTCCCGCATCAAGATATACCTTACCGCCTCTCTCCAGGACGGCCTTGGCCTCAGCATCAAGGCGGGTGGTCTCATATATTTCCGCGGGGCAGGAAGGAGCCCTGTCACCCTCAACATATACCCAAATAGGATATTCATTGCGCTCCCCTGCAAAGGTCACGACAAGATCAAGCCTGCTGTTGGCATCCACAAAGTCAAGGACCGCTTCTACAAATCCAATATCCGTCAGACCTCCGGGGCTGCAGTTAACTTCTGAGGAGTTTTCGCTAAACAGACACTCCCCGTCCCTTGCAAGCCTGTACTCCGCTGTGCCTGATATCTCCCGGGACGAATAATTGGCCAGCTTTATCCCGGCCCGCAGGGTCTCTTTGTTTGTATAAGTGTATTTTTCAAGATACACAAGGGGCAGCACCTGTCTGAAAAAACTGTTAAACCTCCGGGGCTCTGCAAATGAATAGGGCTTACTCTCAAGGTGGGAGTCCAGCATCCCCACAAGGGCAGTGCCCTGCCCCGGAAAATCCTGAAGTCCCAGCAGCGAAATACCGGAATAATCCCCGGTCCTAAGGGCCGCCTCAACCTCTTCCTTATAACACAGAAGTGCCAGCTCACCGGTGGCTTCTACATAAGATTTCCAGCGCCTTAAAAGCCCCTTCTCAGCAGCCCTCCTGCGGATCAACTCAAAGTTATCCGGCGCAGTAACTCCCTTAAACTCATCTATCTCATCAAAGTCCGGAAGCACCTCATACTGGCCCACCTCAAAACTAAACACCGGTCCGCCGTAGCTCTTTCTTATTTCCTCCATTGCCCTGTCATAATTTCTAAAAGCTCCGGGATACTCATTATTAAGATGTCCCTTCATGCCGTCAAAAGTGGCCCTTAAGGGCAGCTCCCTGTATCTCATGGCTGTGTAGAAATCGCTCTCCTCATCGCAGCCCTTTTCGCCATAAAAGTAGTTGGAACTAATGGCATAAAGCCTTGTGGGATCAAGCTCCCTGCACCTCTTTAACAGAGTGTGAGCAAACTCTTCTCCCTCTTCCCCGGCCTGAAGCTCATTTCCAAAGGACAGCATTACAAAGGATGGGTGACCTCCGTAGGTCCTTATAATCTCAAGGGCCTCTCTTTCATAGTAGCGCCGGGCCTTGGCACTTCCAAAAGCATCCTTGGGATTCCAATCTGAAAGCTCCGGCTGAACCAAAACTCCGAGCTCATCCGCCGCAGTAAAAGCTGCATCCGGCGGGCAGTGTGAATGAAACCGCAGACAGTTCACGCCGTAGGCCATATATGTCTTTATTATCTTCCGCCAGGAATCCACGTCCATGGGACTATGGCCCGTCTCCGGAAACACACAGCAGTTGGCCTCAGACCTTAAGAACACTCTCCTTCCGTTCAGCTGAAGATGTCCCCTTCCGTCATCCCCAAAATCGCGGATTCCAAAGCATCCTTCAGCCTCAGAAAACACCTGTCCAAGCTCAAGCTCAGCCATGACTTTACAGAGTTCTCCTGCATATTCATCCCATTTGGCGGCATCTTTTTTAAGCGGAATATCTTCTATCTTAATTTCCCAAATACCGCGCCTTAACTCCACGTCCCGGACCTGATCCTCTCTAAAGGCATCTGAATGAAGGCGCACCCTTCCAAGTCCCCGGACCAAAGAGTTTATCCTGAGAATGGCTACAGTATTTGCCACCTGCAGACTCTCAATAAAAGCTGCCTCCTCAATTCGCAGCCTGAAAAAGCCCAGTATTCCGTTCCAGTTGGTCTGGGTCTCATCCGTGGCAGCCGAGGAATTCACAATGTCCTCCCGGGGCAGTCCCTTATAGCTGTTATCTGACACAAGCCTTATTTCAGACCCCTTTCGCAAAAGAGCTGTTGCCTCAAACAGGTAGGGCGTACTCAGTGTCCCCCGAAGGGCCGGAATCTCTTCTCCGTCAACAAAGAGTCTAAGCGATCTGCTTCGCTCTGCCTCCAAAAATACCCTCTTCCTTGCAGGAAGCTCCATGTCCAAAACGCTGATAAAGGCTGCCTCTCCTTCATAGGAAAACCTTCTGGTAAGCCTGGTTGAGATGGGCTCGCCGGCAGCTCTTTTGCCAATGAGGTTCTCATCAAGGGTTCCCGGAAGAAGGGCTTCGCCCTTAGTTCCATCGGAGAGTTCCACCTTCCATTTTCCGCTTAGATCAAAGTATTTCATCCTCACACTCCACTGATTTTTTCTTTAACGCAAGCAGGCGCCCTGCATATTGCAGAGCGCCTAACTTAAGGAGATTTGCCGGTTACTGAAGCTTAGTTGTGCTTCCGTCGTCGAACATCTGCTGTCTCTCGTCGATGATTTCCTGATAACCTGCATCAAGGTACTTCTGTGAAAGCTCATCGTAAAGTGCATCGAACTCTTCAGGCTTGCACATTACAAGCTGATCACGGAACTCAGGATAAACTTCTTCCTTAAGAGATGTGCCGTAGTCTGTTACTGACTCAAGGGCTCCGCCGAAGAGGCAGTCTACGTTGGCATAACCTGACTCATAGAGTGCAAGCTGTCCCTTGTAGTTAGCAAGAATGTCATCATAGAAGTCCTGAGGAAGTCCCTGAGGATTGATAGCCTTGATATCTGATTCAATATCGCCAAATGACTTGGAAGCTGTAACAACCATCCAGTAGTCAACGTTGTTGTTATGTCCCTGCTGCTCTTCAAGACCTGTCTGATCACCAACTGCTACAGGGTTGCCGTTCTCGTCATAGTTGAAGTTCTTGCCTTCGATACCCCATGTCATTGTGAAGAGTGTATCTTCCTGAGCCATCCACTCAAGGTACATCTCGCCGGCCTTTACTTCATCAGCTGTTGCGTTGTTGGCAAAACCGATCATTGCGCCGAAGATGTTGTTAGGTCTGAATGCGTTGCTTGATCCCCATGTAGGATCCTGTACGAACTTGCTGTCGCAAACTACTACGCCGAGCTCAGCGTCAGGGTTCTGCTCGTAGAAGGAATTAAGAACATCCATTGTTGATGATACGTAACCTGACCACTGGAATGCCTTACCGTTGATGAAGTCAGCGTTTACATCATCTGTGCTTCTGAGGTAGTACTCAGGGTTAAGATATCCGTCGTTGTAAAGCTCGTTGTTCCACTTAAGAAGTCTCTTCTGAGCCTCTGTTGAAAGGGCGGGAACCTGGTAGTCACCTGTTGTGCACCATGTTGTCTCATCCTGAGGATAATCTCTGAATGAGTAGTTCTGGTCAGCACCGGCACCTGCAACCTTAGATCCGCTCATAGGATACTCGTGTCCGTTCTCTACCATCTTGCCAAGAGCCTCTAAGAGCTCAGTGTTTGTTGCGGGATATGCTCCGTCATAGCCGGCTTCCTTGAGCCAGTCTTTACGATACCATGTTACGAAGGTGTAGTTGGTGTTACCGTAAGGTCTCTTACCAAGAACGATGTAGTCCTCACCGTCAAACTGTGTATAACCTGTAAGGCCGTTCTCTTCCATGTTGCTCCAGTATGTGGGAGCGACTGTCTTGAACTGCTCAAGATCGATGGGCTGAAGGTATCCGTCTGATGCCCATGTAGCAAGCTTGTCGTAGTCGTACTCCATGCAGAGTGTAGGAAGTGTGTTGGTTGAAGCAAGCATAGCATAGTCGGTCATAACGTCTGAACGTGTGATACCAACGTATTCAACCTTGATGTTGTACTTGTCACCGAAGTTCTCCTGAACCCAGTTTGTCCAGTAGTTGTTCTCAACATCTGATGCGCCGTTTCCGTTATCCCCTCTGTCGTAAACCGCAACCCTCAATGTCACCTGATCTGCGAATGGCTCGAAACCATCGATTCCTGCTACCACGTCTGATGCAGGAGCTGTAGCATCGCCAGTCTCTGCAGCTGTGTCTGTTGTTGCTGTGTCAGCTGTCTGCTGTGCGTCTCCGGAAGCTGTGGGAACAGGTCCGTTGTTACCGCAAGCTGCAAGCCCCATTACCATACTTGCTGCCAGTATGGTTGTTAATAGTCTCTTTTTCATTGTTACCCTCCTTATAAATATATGTATGTTGTTTTTATCTAATAACTTTTAGAACAAGGAAGTTCTGCTCTCGGCAGCAAAGCTGCCTCGCCAGAACACGTTCGCACTAAGCTCGTAAATACCTCGCCAAGTGCTCTCAGCCCTTTACCGCCCCTATCATCGTTCCCTGCACAAAATACTTCTGAAGGAACGGATATATTATGATGATCGGAACAGTTACAAACATGATGCATGCTGCCTGGAGAACCTCGGGTGTTGCCTGAGTGATTCCGCCGGTGTCTGCCAGGGAAGCGTTCTGGGCCTCTGTGGCAGATGCTACAAGCTGATAAAGTTTGTACTGGATCATCTTGAGCTCTGAAGATCTTGTGTAGTACATGTTATCCGCGTAGGAGTTCCATCTTCCAACCGCATAGAACAGTGACAATGTTGCTATGATGGGCTTGGAAAGAGGAAGTACGATCTTCCATAATATCTGGAAGTTGGTTGCTCCGTCCAAAAATGCTGATTCCTCCAAGCTGTCGGGAATGGTGCTCTGGAAGAAGTTCTTCATAATCAGCATGTTATATGGTGAATAGATAAGCGGCAGTATCAGTACCCATGGTGTATCAAGAATGCCCAGCTGATAGTAGAGAATGTACTGGGGGATGATTCCTGCTGAGAAATACATGGGGATCATCAGGATGAAAGCCAGTACACTGCGGCCCTTCAATCTCTTTTTTGACAGAGGATAGGCTGCACAGGTGCAGACGATCATACCCAGGATCGTGAACACAACGGTTACCACCACCGAGAAGATCATGGAGAAACTCATGGACTTGTCCGCAAATACCTGCTTGAAGGCATCAAGTGTAACGTCCTTGGGCAGGAAGTACACTGAATGTGACATTACTGCAGTGTTTCCTGAAATTGACTTGGCTGCCACGTGGATAAAGGGCAGTACGCAAGTCGCGCACAGCAACACGATGACCAGCATCATGATCGCATCGCTTATTCTGAATTTATTGACGGCATGTGCTCCGCCAGCGGAGAAGCTGTCTTCTTTGTTTATTTCTTTTGTCCTTGCCATGTGTAAGCCCCTCCTACAGTAATCCGTCTTCGCCAAGCTTCTTGGCTATTCTGTCTGATATAAGTACCAGTGCCACACCTATTACAGACTGGAACAGGCCCACGGCAGTTGCCATACTGAACTTGTTGTTTCCGATACCTTTGTTGAAGATATAAACAGCCAGCTGATACTGGAACTCTTTAACCTGCGTGTTTCCAAGAGACGTAAGTCTCTCCAGGTTACTTCCCATTACACGGCCCAGGTTCATGATAAGCAGTGTAACGATGGTGCTCCTGATTCCGGGAAGTGTGATATGAAGCATCCTCTGCCAGCGGTTGGCTCCATCGATCATGGCTGCCTCATACTGCTCGCCGCTGATACCGGTGATGGCTGCCAGGTAGAGGATCGTGCCCCATCCCATGGACTGCCAGACTCCGATGAGAAGATAGGTCACTGCCCAGTGCCATTTCTCATTGAGGAAGGGAACTCCCTCGGAGATCATTCCGATCTTCATCATGGCTACGTTCACCAACCCGCTGGTGGGCTTAAACATTGTAAGCGCCACGCTTCCGATGATGGCCCATGACAGGAAGTGCGGAAGATACAGGATTGTCTGTGAAACCTTCTTGAATCTCTTATATCTGAGTTCGTTGAGGATCAGTGCCAGGATGATCGGCATCGGGAATCCTACGAAGAGATCCAGCAGGTTGAATACTATTGAATTTCTGAGGGCTCTTGAGAAATCGGCATCCTTGAATACCTTTCTGAAGGTGTCAAGTCCTACCCATTTGGAACCCGCATATCCTTTGGCAGGCTTGTAATCCATGAAGGCCATCCTTAAGCCCGGATAAGCGCCAAAGCTGAATACTATTACTAAAACCAGTGGGATTAACAGAAGAAGATATAATTGCCAGTCCCTTTTAAGACTATGCTTCCAGGAAGATCCGGCTCCGTTTGCCCCCCGACTTTTACTTTTTGCTCCCATACTCTACTCCCCTTTCTATGGACAAGTCTAAAAGAATTTAGATTCATCATCTAATCACTTAGTCAAAAAAGCTGTGCATTATCAACCATTTATTTTTGGCTTTTATTGTGGTTCTGTTCATTCGGTACACTTAATCGTTTTCGTTTTTGTGCATTTTCCACAAAGAGGTATCTTTCGATATTCCGTAAAAAAAGAGCCTCGAAGGCTCTTTTCATTTTCAAAATATGCATCGGAATGAATAAACTCCCCCGGGCCGCTCCGCCAAAAAAAGATCTCGAAACCCGCTCAGTTCTTGGGCTCCGTGAGTTTCTCAGCCTGAGTCCAGCCTGTATATTTCATTATAGAAGCGTTATCGATCTTGACCATCTTGCGCCTCCACTCTCCGGGCTGGGCGCCCATCTTAACAGAGAAATGCCTGTTAAAGCTGGATACTGATCTAAAGCCCACCTGCTCTGAGATAGACAGGATGGACTCCTCCGTGGTCCTGAGCAAAATACAGGACTGCAGGATCCTGGTGGTGTTGAGATAATCCAGGGGACTGGTCTGCATGATCTCGTGGAACACCCTCCTAAAGTGGGTCTGACTGAGGTGGCACATATTGGCGAGGTCCTCCACAGGGAAGTTCAGCATGTAATTCTCCCTTATATACTCAAGCGCAGGCATGATGACTATATCGTTCTCATGGTACTCCCTGAGGCCGATCTCAGCCTTCTTTTGCTCGGAATAAACTCTCATAAGCTTCATAAAAAGAGCCAGCATAAGCCCCTTTACAGATATCTGATAGTTCATCTCCTTATTGATAAGTTCAGACAGGATCTGGGTTACAAGGCCGTAGATCTCCTTGTGTTCATCGCCGCTTAATATCATCTGAAGGTTCTGAGTCATATCCGCATAGAGATCTCCATAGGGAGATGAGGGCCCGAAAACGCCCTTAAACAGCTCATCCGGATTAAGGAAGATATAGGACCAGAGGCTGGCCTTGCCCTTGGCGCTATATGAGGTGTGGGGCACGTTCCTTGATATGAAGGTAACGTCTCCGGCCTTGAAGGGAACGGGCTTATCGGCAAATTCAATAAAGCCGTTGTCCTCGTGGCAGATGCCTATTTCAAGGCAGTTGTGAAAGTGCAGCTTGCCCGACTTAACATCGGAAATATACCATCTGTCCCCGGTCAGAACCAGTACCGGAAAACTGATGGGAAGCTCGTAATTCCTGTATTCTATTACTGTTTTCTTGGGTTTAGACATATCTTTTCCTTAAAATAAATGACGTTTTATGCACTTCAACATTTCGTAAATATGACCTGATAGCTATTGTAACTTCAAATAGTTGAAATTGCAAAGTTTTTGAATGTATATGATTAGATTTTTTGACCACATAAAAATATACTTTTTTCTAAATAAGTGTAAAAGGGGCTAAAACTATGGGAAATCTTGTTTACGACAAAAAAGAAATAGAAAAGGCGATAGACTCCATCGTTAAGCGCACCATGAGAATGGACCTTACCTGGGACTGGCCGGGAGGCGTTGCCTACTACGGCGTCTGCGAGGCCTACAACGCAACAGGCAAGGAGGAATACATTCTCGCCCTTAAAGAGAGGATCGATGAGTACATTGAACTCGGCATCCCCTCCTTTACGGTAAATACCTGCGCCATGGGCCACGCCCTTCTTTCTCTTTATGAATACTCCGGAGACGAGAAATATCTGGACATCGCCAAGAGCAAAATCGACTATCTTGAAAACGATGCTCTGAGATTTGGCGACAATGTCCTTCAGCACACCGTTTCCGTGAACAATGATTTCCCCGAGCAGTGCTGGGCCGACACCCTCTTTATGGCAGCCTTCTTCCTGCTGAGAGCCGGCGTGCTCCTTAAGGATGAGAAGCTCATAGACGACGCCCTTAACCAGTACTACTGGCATATAAAGTATCTGCAGGACCCTGCAACAGGTCTTTTCTACCACGGCTACAACAACATCACCGGTGACCACATGTCAGGCTTCTTCTGGGGAAGAGCCAATGCCTGGGCCGCATACACCATGTCCGAGGTTGGAAGGATCCTTCCGGAGTGCTATCTCTATCCCAAATTCCTGGATGTTGTGGGTTCCCTCAACGAGCAGCTCTCCTCAATCAAGCTGCTTCAGACAGAGGACGGCCTCTACAGGACCATTCTTGATGATGAGGAGTCCTATGAAGAGATCTCAGCCAGCTGCGGTATAGCTGCAGCCATGATCAACAAGGGCAATCCTCTTCATATCAAATACATCAACAAGTCCACCAAGGGCATTTTGAAGAACGTGTCCGAGGACGGAAGAGTCTTAAATGTCTCAGGCGGAACCGCCGTCATGAAGGACAGAGAAGGCTACCGCGGAATCTCAAGGGACTGGATCCAGGGCTGGGGCCAGGGACTTGCCCTTGCGTATTTCGCAGGAATACTTAACTACGACAAGATTAGAAGCGACGGAGCACTTTAATTCAACTATTCGTTTTGGGGGTTATTCAATGAAAAACAAAATGCAGCACACCGAGGGTGGCTTCACTCTGCCGGGAGAGGCAGGCTTTGAGGCACTCACTCTGGACCTGGCCAAAAAATGGGGCGCAGATGTGATAAGGGACAGCGACGGAACTGTCCTCTCCGATGATATAACCAATTCCGGTTACGGCATCTACTCAACCATTTGCATCATCAGGGATCATAATAAGTGGGCCAAAGCCAATCAGGACAAGCTTCAGCAGACCTTCATCACCACAGCACCCAAGGTAGCCGAGGATACAATTCTGATCTTCCACCTGATGGACGATTTCTATGACCAGCAATTCAGAGTCAATGATAATGCCGATTCCATGAAATACTGGCAGGTCTACGACCGCACCACGGGACGCGAAGTCAACAGAAACTTCTGGACTTATGAAAAGGAAGCCCAGAACGTTGTCGTAAATAATATCATCCCCTGGCACAAATACACTGTCAGCTTCCTGGCCTACAGGATCTGGGAAGAGATCTCCATGTACAACCATGTGACCAACAACTGGGACAAGGAGCATCTCATGCAGATCGACCCCGTTTATCCCCAGACCAGAGAATATCTCAAAAAGTGGCTTACAGACTGGTGCACAGCGCATCCAGCCACTACGGTGGTACGCTTCACCTCCATGTTCTACAATTTCGTATGGATGTGGGGTAGCAGCCCCAGAAACCGCAATCTCTTTACCGACTGGGGTTCCTATGACTTCACCGTAAGCCCCAAGATGCTTGACGATTTTGCAGAGAGCTACGGCTACAAGCTCACAGCCGAGGATTTCATAAACGGAGGACTCCTCCACCCCACACACCTGCCGCCTGTTAAGACCCAGAGGGACTACATGAACTTCGTCAATCAGTTCGTGGTCTCCTTCGGAAAAGAGCTGGTGGATATAGTCCACAGCTTCGGCAAAAAGGCCTATGTCTTCTACGACGACAGCTGGGTAGGTGTAGAGCCCTACGGAAAACGCTTTAAAGACTTTGGCTTTGACGGACTTATAAAATGTATCTTCTCAGGCTATGAGGTGAGGCTCTGCGCGGGGGCTGATGTTCCCGTCCATGAGATCAGACTTCACCCCTATCTGTTCCCCGTGGGACTTGGCGGACTTCCAACCTTCTCCAAGGGTGGTAATCCCACCAGGGATGCAGCTCTCTACTGGAGAAGCGCCAAGAGAGCACTTCTCAGGGCCAAGATAGACAGGATCGGCCTTGGAGGTTATCTCCACCTGGTTCAGGATTTCCCTGACTTTGTGGATTACATAGCAGATCTGGCAGATGAATTCAGACAGATCAAGGCCCTTCACGAAGAGGGTTCTCCCTATGTTCTTCCCATAAAGGTGGCTGTTCTCCACAGCTGGGGCAAGCTCCGCAGCTGGACCCTCAGCGGTCACTTCCACGAGACCTACATGCACGATCTTATCCACATCAACGAGGCTCTATCAGGCCTTCCCGTTGATGTGACTTACATAGACTTCGACGATCTAAAGAGCATGGATCTGTCTGATATAAATGTCATCATAAACGCCGGAGCCGCCGGCACAGCCTGGTGCGGCGCAGAAGACTGGAACAATCCCGTCGTTGAGGAAGTACTCACAGAATGGGTTCACCAGGGCGGATGCTTTATCGGAGTCAATGAGCCCTCATCCACAGGAGAGAAGGACTTCAGCTTTAAGATGTCCAACGTCCTGGGTGTCAACAGGGACAGCGACTACAAATCCTGCATGGGAAAATGGGCATTTATCGATGACAACTCAGAAGGTGTTATCCCAAGTGTCAGCAATATCCCCTTAAGGGGCAAGGTTCACCTGACAGACGGAAATGCCAAGGTCCTCAGATCCAAGGACGGCTACCCTCTACTGACCGTGAATGAATTCGGCAGGGGCAAGGGAATCTATCTCTCAACCTTTGAGAATGCACCGGAAAACTACAGGCTGATGCTGAACCTGCTGCTCTACGGCTGCGGAATGCCCCTTGACTGCAAATACGTGACAGATAATCCAATGACTGAATGCGCTTATTTTGCAAGCAGTGGACAACTCATTGTGATCAATAACTCCCAGGAGCCCCAGCAAGTGACCATCAATACAGATAACGGCCCTGTGACCATTTCAGATCTGGCTCCTCTGTCAACAGAGATAATCAGCCTATAAGCCATAGCTACAAGGAGAAGCGTTTTGTTTACACTCAGCTTTAATCTAAAGGATTCATATTCCAAAAACCTCTACTCTGACGAGCGCGGCTACGGGTTTTTTGCACCGGAAATGGCGGTCACTGTTTCAGACACCGCCCACGAGGAAGCCCTTAAGAGCGGCGGCTGGAACAGACGTCATTTCCACACCCAGGTTTCGGACGAGGGCAGGCAGGTCCTTATCATAAAGGCCACTGTCCCCAAGTTTGGAACCTACAGGGTTACCTTCAAACTCTCGGCTCTCCGGGATCCTGTGGACAATCTGACTCTCTTTTCCTCAAGAAGAGCCATGATAGCCAGGGATATATCCATTCCGGCAGGAAGTTCCTACGAAAAGAGCTACCACACCGCGGTAACTCCCTTCATACCTGCCCTGTCTTCCGAAAGATGTAACGACAAGGACATCTTCATCAGCTTTTCAGGCACCAATATCGACATTTCAAATCTGCTTATCATCGTAACCATCGAAAAATGCGACGTTCCGGTTATCTGGGTGGGCGGCGATTCCACCGTTACCGATCAGAACGCCGGCATTCCATACTATCCCTACGGAAGCTTCTCCGGATGGGCACAGACCCTCCCAAGGTATATAGACGGCGCCGCCGTCTGCAATCTGTCCCACTCGGGGTTGACTTCCAATTGCTTCAGGGACGATGGCCACTACGACATAATCATGGAAATGATAAAGCCGGGAGATCTGCTGATCCTGCAGTTTGGTCACAACGATCAGAAACGCAGGAACCTGAAGGCCTTTGAGGGTTACGCCGAGAATCTGAGGCGCTTCGTTATGGAAGCTCGCCAAAAGGGCGCTCAGGCAATTCTCTGCTCCCCCATAAGCCGCGTGCCTCTTCATCTGACCGACGCACAAGCCAAGTCTCTTTCCATGGACAGGCACTACTCTCTCCTTAAGGACTATGCCGCAGCCACAGAAGCCGTGGCCAAGGAGCTGGCCGTTCCCTTCGTGGACCTGCACGGCCTCACCTTCAGGAAATGGCTTGATTTTGGCGACGGAGCCCCGGACTTTTTCATGCCCGGAGATGTGACTCATACCAACGAATACGGAAGTGTCCTGATCGCCGACATGTTCATGAACACTATAAGATCCATTGATCCTGACAGAGAAACGCTGGTGGGACACTGCGACAACAGGCTGACCTGCAGCTTTTGGTCTCCCGACTCCGACACCAGGGACATACCCTCTCAGGAGCCCGAGCCCGATATATTTGCCATTAAGCCTCCATACGTGGATATCGCAGGCTTTGAGCCAATGGATGAGCTTGAAAAGGCTTTTCATTACTGCCTCTTAGACCCCTGTGTCATGTATCTGCACCCGGATGCCCCGATGCCCAGAGCTCAGCTCCTAATGGTGCTCTTTAAAGCTCTTCGCATCAACCTCACAAGGCCCTACATGGGCGCTTTTGCAGACCTTAAGACAGACGAATGGGACAGCGGCTATGTGGAGACCATGATAAGAGAGAACCTCATCGATCCTGCCACCACCGGAGAGGAAGGCGGAAAGCTCTTATTCCGCCCCGATGATGATCTTACCTACGAGGAGCTGGACAGCTTCCTCATGCGCTTTTACGAAGAGGACCCGGGCAAAAGAGACATCTCTTTGGCGGAATGTGTTGGCAGAGCCGCGAAGCTCGGCATCGACACCCGCAAGGATCCTTCCTTTGGAAAGGCAGTTACAAGAGGCGAAGTTTATGTGATGCTTGCCAGATTTATAGACGCGGCAAGCAGTGTTAAGACAAGGAGTATCAGCTTTGACGCGTGATTTTTTACTAAGCTTCAGGGCCCTTGATACAGAGGCTGAGATCTTCTGGGATCTCCCTGACAAGGCCACCAATGAATATTCATATCGGATCATGTTAGATGGCAGGGAAGTCGGCGTTTCCCACAAAACCCACTTCTCCTTGAAGGCTCTTTTGCCTGAGACAGAATATGAGGTTGAGGTTGTGATGCTCTCTCCCTCCGGAGAAGCAGAAAGCCTTGGAAAGCTGGCCTTAAAGACTTCCACCGTCAAAAGAAAAATCGACGTAACCAAGACTCCCTACAACGCGGTGGGTGATGGAAAAACCATGAACACAGCCGCCCTGCAGAGGGCCCTTGATGACTGCGATGAAAACAGCTACGTTTACATTCCTGCAGGGACCTTCCTTACAGGAGCCTTAAATATGCACTCGGACTCAGAGCTGTTTGTGGATGAGGGCGCCCTTCTTCAGGGTAGCAGCGACCCTTCGGACTATCTCCCCAAGATCCTCAGCCGCTTTGAGGGCTATGAGAGGGAGTGCTTCAGGAGCCTTTTAAATCTCGGAGAACTGGACCACGATGCAGGTTACAATTGCAGAAACGTGATAATCCGTGGCAGCGGCAGCATCATGGGAGGCGGCTGGCCCCTGGCCCAGGCAATTGCAAAGCTTGAAGCAGAGAGGCTCAAGGATTTTATTGCTTCTCTCGGTGACAAGATAAAGGAATACGAAAAGCCTGAGACCATTTCCCACAGAGCAAGGGGCAGACTCATCAACATGAGCAACTGTCAAAACATCTGGATCCACGGACTGACCCTTGGCTTTGGAGCATCCTGGAACCTGCACTTTATCTACTCAGACCTGGTTGTGACGGACCACTGCACCATTAAGTCTCAGGGAGTCTGGAACGGCGACGGCTGGGACCCGGATTCCTCCACCAATTCAACGATATATGCCTGTGATTTCTATACTGAGGATGATTCCGTTGCCATAAAGTCCGGCAAGAATCCCGAGGGAAACTTGATAAACAGGCCCACCAGTGGCATCCGCGTCTTTGACTGCATCTGCCACTTTGGCCACGGACTCTGCATCGGAAGCGAGATGAGCGGCGGCGTTGAGGATGTAAGACTCTGGGACTGCGACATGGGCCCCACCTGGTCGGGAATCGAGATCAAAGCCACCAGGAAGCGCGGCGGCTATGTGAGAGGAATATCCGTCAGGGATATCAGAGCCTCCCACGTAATGATCCACTCCGTTGGCTACAACGATGACGGCGAGGGCTTTAAGACACCTCCCGTGATCGAGGATTGCCATTTTGAAAGAATGCATCTTCTGGGAAGATTTCTTGACAACAACGCAGGCAAAAACGAATGGCACGACTGCCCTTCCATCCTGCTTTGCGGTTTTGATGAGCCCGGCTACGAGCTTAAGAATATTTCCTTTAAGGATATAGAAACAGAAGACCCCGCTGAGGGCATGGATAGTATCCACATCCAGCACAGCAAGGGTCTGTCATTTGAAAATATTTATACCTGCCCGCGTACTAACTCTGGAACCTCTCCTTCATGAGGTCAAAGAGTTCCGGGTCCTTAAGGTGATTGGTGGTGTTGAGCAGAAGGAAGACCTTGCTATCCCCCTCGCTTTCCTGAAACTCACGCTGCCAGCCATAGTAATGCGGCCCGTCACCAAGGGCTCTCAATGTTGACATAAGATATTCCATGACGTAGGCGGACTGCTTAATGTCCGCTTCACAGTCGTTCTCATAAAAGCCCTGCCACTTGTCGTGTTCGCGACTTCGCATGGCTTCATTTCCCTTAAGAAATGCCTCCCGGGCAAGGCCCGCTTTGTAAAAGGCATTCTTGTAATCCCCGGCAAGGCCAAGCAGCATACTCTCGCAGGCCCTCGTGGCTCCAAGATACCCGTAGTACATATACTCAGCCTGCATCACAAGAGAATCCATCAAAAGAGTCTTTGCGGGCTCCTTAACTTTATCGGCTGTTTCCCTGCAGGATGCCAGATACTCCCCGTACCTGCCGGCAGCTTCCCTGACAAGATCGTGATACCAGGTGATCTGCCCCTTAAAATCCGCAGCGTCCGTGGCCCACTTAAGTGATGGCGCAGGGCGGCTTCTGTCTGCAACAAAGTTGGTGGCAAGGATCCTGGTGATGTGGTTGGCAAACTGCTCCCCTGCCCGGTTATCCTCGTAAGGGCCGTATTTAACAGAGCATTCCGGCCACTTTGAAAAGAGGCTCCCTATGGCCTCTGCGTTTTCAGGACCGTAATACTCAGAAACGTATTTCTTAAGATGCGCGGATACATCTGCGCTACCGGGCTCTCCGGCTTTAGACCTCCAGAGGTCTGCCACCAGATCAAGGTAATAGACATGGGGCTTAATATTTGAACAGTTGATTATCCAGAAATCCTGCGCCCCGTGGGATACGGCATCCTCCAGCTCTCTCCTGACAAAAGCAGGAGATACAGGCATCATGGTCATATGGTTTGCGGCCTGCAGATCATAAAAGGACACGTGATAATAGATGCCGTGCCTTCCGCCGTCACCCTCCTTCGGAAGCGCATAGACTCTGGGGTCATTGTCGTTCTGTCTTCTTGAGACCATCTTGCCATAGCCGTTGTCGGCCCAGATTCTGATCACATCCTCAGGCAGCTCAAGAAATCCCCCTCTGTACAGCTCCATGATCTCGCCGTAAAGATTGGTGCAGCATACAGCATCGGTATCATGATCCCGCACCAGATCATACTGAAGACGGATAACTTCGCTCATGAGCCTTCCTCTGGCCTTGGGAGTATCATACCTTGGATCGTCGGCCCAGAAGGGCTTATCGCCCTGTCCTCTAAAGCCCAGGTTCCAGATCACTCTGCTGTCCTTTTGTTCCTCAATAGCCTCCTTCCACAGGTGGATAAAGAGATCCCTATGGATGTCAAATGACGGCTCCAGGTCAGGAAACGCCCTTATGAACATCTCCGCCCCCAAGGGCTCCGCGTGATGATGTGTTATATAAAGCCCCATTTTTGATGCAAGCTTTCTGTATTTGCGGGAGTTCTTGTCGGTGCCGGGAACAGTCATGTTCCCGCCAAGTCTAAGAAGCGCTTCAAAGGCCATCTCCCAGGGCTTTTCTGAATTTCCGTCCACCTGCCAGGCATCAAGTAAAACCTCATCATTTATAAACCAGCCTCTGTAGCGGATCCCGGGTTTTGGGGATCTGTATGAAAAGCCTTCGGGAACAGAGATGCTCTCCACGGGAATTATCTCTTGATCATTCCAGAACCAGAAAGGCTTGATCCCTAGAAACCTTCTGCTGATCTCATATATTCCGTAGATAAATCCCAGGTCGTCTGAAGCCTTGAGGGTCAGAGCTGTTTCTTTTGCAAAAAGGGTATAGGTCTCCGGATCCAGAGCCTTGTCGTATTGAAGCTCCAGGGTGTGGGCAGGGGACGTGGTCCTGTCCGTGATAAGGACAGATTCCAGGTCCCTTTTAAGATGGCCCAGAGCGTGCATGACAGGCCCGCTTTGGGTTTTAGTTGTGATTGTCAGATTATTATTTATGATCATTGGATGCTACCTGTTCTGCAAAGGCTATGGCTCTTGCGGGCCAGCCCTCCATGCACATTCCGATTCCTGTTGCAAAGCCGTGTTCGCCGTGGGGCCCAATCTCAAGTCTGTAGGGGATTCCTGCTTTTTCAAGAGCCTTGGCCAGAACCCTTGAATGCTCAGGGTCCACTCGGGTATCCTCCGCTGCCGCAAACAGCGCAGTTGGCGGAAATGCACTCACATGCTCCGGGATCTCAAAGACGCTGTTGCAGGCTTCCTCCATGGAGCAGCCCACAGCTTCCTGTGCCACCACCTCTTTATCCTCGCCGCCTTCCCATTCCTCGGTCCTCATGATCCGCACGGAGGTGATGGGGTATATCGGAAAGCAAGCTCTGGGCTTTGGCAGATTGTAAGCAGGATAGCCCAGCTCGGTGTTCCACAGACACGTAATATAGCCTCCGGCTGAAAAGCCGCAGGTCATGTATTCTTCCGGATTTATGTGATATTCATCTTTGCCTTGGGTGATAATCCGTAGGGCCCTTGCAATATCTTCCATGGCCTTTACGGAAGTGGCATGAACCGCCACGCGATAGGTCAGCACAAAAGCGTGATATCCCAGATTGTTGAACAGTGCGGCGATCGGGCCTCCCTCTGTCTCTGTGCAGACAAATTCAAATCCGCCCCCGGGAATGATAAAAATAAAGGGGCGGGTCGCAGCCCCCGCGTCCTCTGCCGGATAGTAGACCAGATTCGTCATTTCTTTTTCCGGATCAGCGGCACGCTCTGCTTCTGAATATAACGGTACCTTGTTCTCTTGTCCTTGCATCTGTTTAATCCCCCAAACTTGATGATTATCGGAAAGAAAGTGTCCTGATACCTTTGATTATATAATTTGAGCCCACTCAGGGCTATTTCAATTCCTTCAAATAATGCTTAATTTCGGCCATCTTGATCCTGTCAAAAGAGACTCAGCTGCTCGTAATCTCTTCTGCTCTCAAGAAGCGGCATCTCCATGCCCAGCATATTCTGAGCTGCTTCTCTATCCCTTAGCCACACAGCCACATCATGCCTGTCAATCATAAGGGGCATTCTGTCGTGAACTCTGATCATAGAGTCATTAGCCGCTGTGGTCAGTATGACAAAAGAATCTTTGTTGTCGGATAATTGATAGAAGCCCGCCAGGTAAATGGGACTTCTGTCGCTTCTAAAAAATGTCACCTTGTTCTTGTCCCTGTCCCATTCATAAAAACCTGCTGCCGGCACTACCAGGCGCCTGTGCAAAAAGCTGTCGGAAAACATTGGCTTATCAAGGACAGATTCAGCCCTGGCATTAATGATCAATTTCTTATCCTGCCCCACAAGTCCCCAGAACATTGTCGTCACGCCAATTCCTGACTCTGAGGTCGGGTATGCCTTATCCCTTCCGTTCACCAGCACAGTAGATGTCATGGCCGGGGTCACATCGCCTGAAGCCATTGATATTGCTCCGCTCTCCAAGTCCATGTCTTCTTCCACTTCATGTGAAGTTCTGTCGCCAAGATAAATTCTACCGCACATATCGCTATCTCTTTTTCCTATTGATTGTAGTAACTGTCACTTTGTCCCGATTGAACTGCATCGGGCTGTAAGGTGACGGGCTTATGTTTGGAGGATACGCAGGGCGGAAGATAAACCGCAAATTCCATCCTCACATGATTTTTATTCTCGCTGTCGCTCAGATTGACATACTCATGGGAACTCATGGCGTCATCCCAGGTGCAGTCCACGTTGTGAAAACCGTCATCAAGCTTTATGATGTTCCAGGCGTGACGCTCATCACCGCCCCATCCGTAGCAGTTGTAGGTGGGAATTCCCAGAAGCTGCATCAGATACTGGAAGCCTTTGGTGTATCCGGCGCAGACCGTTTTGCTGTCCACCACAGCGCTATAGGCACTCTGATCAAGGGGATTTATCTTATAGGTAAGCTTATCAACCAGAAGATCATGGATATAGAGCTCCTTTTCATAATCCGATCCCAGATTCTCGGCACCGGTTATGAGATTGCGGGCAGTGCTCTCAAATGTCTCTCTGGCCAGGGAAATATCTCGAAAATCCTTGTAAAACTCAAAATCAAATTCTATAACATGCCCCTGATAATCATATTGGAAATAAAAAGAAATATCTACCCAGAACAGCTCCGGGTGATCGTCAAGAAGACAGTTAAAGGCGCTGCTCATCTCCACGTCGGTGGTGTCAGGCACCACGGGAGCAAACTTGGTATTAAGCGCCTGGGCATTGGCATACAGCTGTCTGTAGAGAGCCTGCCCTCTGTCATTTAGCATATGATAATAAGGATAGAATAGGGGATCGAACTCAAGACCTTCGCCATCCTCTCCAATGCTGACGCTGTCCATGATCTCCTGAGCCTTGGCAGCATCCTCGATGTTTACTATCTCGGGCTGGGGAGTGATCATATGGGAGCTATTGGCAGGATAACTGTCATCCGAATCTCCCGTAGAATTAACAAAGGCCTCTACCATGTCCTGATAATCAGGGTTATCAATGTACTGAGTGCTCACTGTGGAATCATCCCACTGACTCAGATAGTCCTGATAGGTCAGGTCAAAATTATAGGTATGAGCTGTCTCTGATCCCGGAGGATTTACCGAAGACTGCGCCTCTTGCTCACTGTCCTCGGTACTTGCCTCTTCTGTAGACACGTCAGCAGCTGCCACCTGAGCATTTTCCTGCTCCATGGCAGCTGCCTCTGCAGCTTTTTTAGCAGCAACGTCCGCCGCTATATTCTTAAAAGGCTGGGCTATGCCCGGAAAAAAAGCACTGAGCCCAATAAACAGACAGATCAAAATAATGATCGCCAAAATGAAATACAATATCTTACTGATAAAGTCCTTCATATCCACCTTCTCCTCTCATCCTTGATCAATCAGGTGTACGATAAGTCATAAAAATCCATTTTTGACTTATAATTTTCATTGCATCATTATTTTAACTGTATTTAGTTAACTCCTCCTAAAATAAACATTAAGAAATAAGAAAATTATTTGATACGAAGGGTGACCCTTAAGCCACTGCCTTTTTGGACTCCTCTTCCTCAATTGCTGTAACAGCCTTGCCTCCCGGAAACCCTTGCAGAGCCTGCATTTTACCGGTTCTTTTCAAGCATGTCTTCAAATTCTTCAAGCGGAAGAGGCTTGGAGAAATAGTATCCCTGGAACAGGATACAACCCAAGTCGTAGAGCATGTTGAAATGCTCGATGGTCTCAACGCCTTCCGTAAGGGAAGTGATACCAAGGTCTTCGGATAGTTTGATCACGTTCTTGACTATTATGTTGGCCTTGGCCTCATCGCTGGCCTTTCCGAGGAATTTCATATCGATCTTTAAGACGTCAACGGGCATATCCTTGAGCATATTAAGTGAGGAATAGCCGCTTCCGAAGTCGTCCATCTCTACGATAAATCCATGATTTCTAAACTCATCCAGCACCTTCATCTTCTCTTCGGTTTCACGCATCATGCTGGACTCTGTAACCTCAACTCTGAGATTGTGAGGGTTTATATCGTACTCTTCAACAAGCCCCTTGATATCCTCAAACACATCCGTCATATAGAAGTCCTTGGGCGAAACATTTACCGAAATAAACAGATTGGGATACTTGTCCTTCCAGCTGGCAAGGATGTAGCAGGCGGATTTCCAGATGTGCTTATCAAGCTCCACGATCATTCCGTTCTCTTCAAACAGAGGAATGAACTCACCGGGATTTAAGAAACCGTGCATAGGATGGATCCACCTGGCAAGGGCCTCCGCTCCCACAATCTTGCCGCTTCTGTCAGCGATGGGCTGAAGGAAGGGACGTATCTGATTCTGCTTGGTGGCAATATCAAGCTGCGCTGAAATCTCCTGATTCCAGATCATCCTGTCTCTGATCTTCTTATCAAAGAAAGCCACGTGCCTGTTGTAATCATCACGAATTGAATCAAGGGCAAGGGAGGCTCTGTCAAAAAGAACAGACACATCCCTGTCGGAATCCTCTATCTCGCACATTCCCACATGTATAACCAGGTGGTACTCGGTGCTTCCGGCCCTGACCTTGAAATCCTCAAGGTCCTTCTCTACGATGTCTTCAAAGAACAGGTCCTTGGGCAGGCATGAGCAAAAGGCATCACCGGCAATTCGTCCGAAGATGCAGTTATCATCGGAATATTTCCGCAGCCAGTCAGCCACCTGGATAAGGGCGGAATCACCAAAGTCTCTTCCGAACACATCATTAAACATCTTAAAGTCACAGATATAAATCGAAGCAATATAATAGTCCTTAAGCGCATGCTGCTTGAGCTTGTCCGATATCTTCTTGAAGGTATATTCCTTGTTGTAAACTCCTGTGAGAGCGTCATGGTTAGCTTCGAAAAACTGCCGCTCCATCCTTTTCTTTTCCTCGGTAATATCCCTTACGCGCAGGAAAGCGCCAAGCTTCCTGTCATTGCTGTCATAGAAGCTGCCGCGGGCGACGGTATAAATCTTCTCGTTTTCCCCGGTTCCGACGGAGTACTCATTCTCGGTATTCTCGGGAAGCGAACCGTTGTCGGGGAAGATTCCGGAAAGTACATCATCAGCGCTGTCAAAGTCCTCTCTGGCTATTCCCGTGAGCTCTATACCCTGCTCGTTTACCCAGATACAGCGCCCCTCAGGGCCATACAGAAATACAGACTCCTGTGTATGAGACACTATCTGAGCCAGCATACTGTCCAGAAGACGGACCGGCCGATAATACATGGAAAAATAAAAGATCAAAAGGCCAAACACGCCAAAGCCCACCATGGAACGGTCAATGGGAGTCTGTGAGAAAATATAGAAGGTCTGCCAGATGGTGCCGATTATCATGCTTATGAAGATAACAACGTATCTCTCCCTGTAGAGTCGTGGCACCCTGATACTTCTGATGAGGAAGACCATGATGATCATGGCCATGACGCCGTAACACACGATCCTGTGGAAGGTCTGTCCCAGAAGCGGAGTCATGATGAAATAAGGAGAACCGTAGACTTCGATCTCCTCAACATAAAAGGCATGTCCGAATATAGGATTAAGCAGCATCTGAACCACGTCTGTCACCAGGGCGCAATAGACCCAGACCGGTGTCTTATAGGCAGTTGACTTATGGTTTCTGATGCCGCAATACTCGTTGGTGAACTTTATGAGAGCCAGCATGATAAGATCCATGCCCACATAATAGGTATAGCAGCCCACCAGGGCAACGTCCTTGGTGGTGGCTGCTGTAATGATCATATTTCCCAGAACAGGTGGGATAAGTGAAAGACAAAAAATGCTTACGGATTTACCGATGGGCTTTTTTGAACGAAAAGAGGCAAAGCCACATATGGACAATGTGGAGATTAATGCGGCAAATATAAGTATAAAAGCCAGTCTAACCATCATGCCTCCATAAATAAACTGCAAAATGACATAGTTACAAATATATTCTACACTTTATTATGGAGACAAATATCAAAAATATCGTAAATTAATCAAACTTTAATAGTTAGGTAATCACTAGATAATATCTGTTTTATTACCGGTTCTGGTCTTGGGCGGCATGGGTATGAGAACCGAAGTCTCCTCCATGTAATCGCGATAGTCCACGCGCCTCTCCAGGTTGTGATTTTCCATCAACGGTATCGATGCAAACACAAACACACATATTATCAAAAGAAATCCCAAACCGCCCTGCCAGTTTTCGGCAAAGAGCGCATAATAGGCCACATATAAGCCGGTCCAGAAGGTCATCTCTCCGAGATAATTGGGATGTCTTGAATATTTCCAGACGCCTTCTCTGCAGGTAAGTCTGCTGCCGCGATTCTGGTCAAGGAAGTCGTGAAGCGCGGTGTCAGCCAAATGCTCCAGCATAACTCCAAGTCCCATCACGAAAACACCGGTCCAAACCAGGATGTTCTCTCTGTTGTCCCTGATGATATGAAAGGTTCCCATAAGGCCTGCATAGGTAACAATAGACGGCATCATCATAAAACCAAAGAAATTAAGGAGCTCAAAAGGTACCTTTTTAAGGTTCTTTCTGAACTTGGCGTAGCGCCAGTCCTCATATCCTATTCCTCTGTATGTCTTTATCCAGTTCATGGTAAGTCTTGCAGACCATACTGTTATGGCTGCCAGCACCACCATTCCGTTGATGTACCAGAGGTTCTCCCTTACCATGGCAACAAGCACCATAATGGGCGGAGCTACGCTCCAATAGGGATCATATAAAGATGTATCGGAAATAAAAACTGAAATGATGTAGATAATGACTGTTGCCGTGGTGGTAAAGGCCATCTCCGCAAGCATAAGATCTTCGATCAGCAAAAACGGAATCAGTGCCAGCGCAAAGGCTCCGACATACACCACCAGATTGATGATAAGTCCCACTGATTTACCGGTCTGTATCCTGTTTTTCATACCCCAAAATCCTCCAACACCCTAATTATAGTGAATAGGACCGGGGATTGCCACGAGTTCACCATTAATTCACAATTTGCCCACACAGCCGGTGAATATACCCTGGCGGGGCTTACGATCATGAGACCGCCCTGATGGTATCGTGTGAACTAACAGGGATGATAAAAGGGCTTCCCGAGAGGGGATCTTTGATGACCACGCTGTCAATGCCATAGATCTCTCTTATCATGGACTCAGTGATGATTTCCTGAGGAGCTCCCTCCTTGAGAAGATGTCCGTCCTTCATGGCAAAGATATGATCCGCATACTTGGAGGACAGGTTAATATCGTGAAGCACCATAACTATGGTGGTCTTATGAGTTCTGTTAAGCTCCTTTAACAGATCCAGAATCTCCACCTGATAGGCGATATCCAGATATGTAGTGGGCTCGTCAAGGAATAGAATATCTGTGTTCTGAGCAAGGGCAAGAGCTATGAAGACTCTCTGCCTCTGTCCGCCGGACAGCTCATCAATGCTCCTGTCCGCCAGCTCCTTGATGTTCATGGCGCACATAGCTTCGTTAATGGCCTTGTAATCCGCCGCAGTAAGAGAACCCATAAATTTCCTGTGAGGATAGCGCCCCCTTGATACCAACTCGGCAACCTTTATTCCCTCCGGAGCTGTCAGGGTCTGAGGGAGAAGGCCGATGGTCTTGGCAATATCCTTGGATCTCATGCATTTAAGGGATGTGTCATTTAAGGTAACAGAACCTTCTCCGGGCTGGAGCAGGCGGCAGAAGGTCTTAAGCAAGGTGGACTTGCCGCAGCCGTTGGAGCCCAGGATGACGCTTATCTTATTTTCAGGAATCCTGACACTTACGGAGTCAAGGATGTTTCCGTTTCCGTATCCCACACTTATGTTGTTGGCTTTGAGTGAATTACTCTTCATTAGATTTTCCCTTTCTTGTTCTGTGCAATGAGAAGATAGATCAAATAAGGTGCCCCCAGGATGCCTGTAACCACGCCCACCGGGTATCTGGTCATCAGAAGGTTTTGGCCGATAAAGTCACCACCCAGCACCAGAATTGCTCCGATGAGTCCTGAGGTCAATACGTTTGAATGGCTCCTTCCGCAGATCTTTCCTGCGATTGGGCCTGATAAAAATGCTATGGATGAAATGGGTCCCGAGATGGCTGTTGCAAAGGCAATCAGCACCACAGAGCACACCATCAGCAGAGTCCTTACCATGTCCACTCTGACTCCCAGTATGACTGCGAACTGATCTCCCAGCACCAGAGACTGCATGGCATGGTTTAGTGCAACTATTGTCACCAGGCACAACAGGACCACCACCGCCAATGTTGGAAGTGAATCCGTAACGATGCCGTTAAGATTTCCGTTCATCCATCTCATGGCTGTTGGCACATCGTATTCCGCTGCCTTCATGACCATCCAGTTTATCAGGGCTGTAAAGAAGGCCTGGAATCCTATTCCCACCAGAATAAGCCTTCCCGATGAAAACTTGTTCAGATAGGAAATGCGATATATCAGCACAGCCACCAGGATTCCCGCCACAACGGAGATTACCGATACAATGTTCCTGTTAAGATTAAGAAACAGGATGCAATATACCGCAGCTGCCGTTGATCCGGAGCTTACGCCGATGATATCGGGGCTTGCCAGCGGATTATTCAAAAGCGTCTGGAAAATGTTTCCGGCAACTCCAAAGGCAATGCCGCACAGAACTGCCGTAAACATCCGGGGAAGCCTCAACTTGGTTATGATATAGCCGCCTTCCTTGGTACCCCGGAAGATAGTTCCAAACACCTGGGCCGGAGAATAGTTCTTTTCCCCGATGCACAGGCTCAAAATGCACAGAGCTGCAACTATCAGCAACAAAATGCAGGCCGTTATAAGATATCTTGTTTTTCTCTTCTGCACTCCTTGGAGCGCCGATAATCCTGTACTCATAGGCTCTGTATCCTCGCCTTTCTGATGATCAATATAAAGATTGGCGCTCCGATAAGAGCTGTTACTATGCCGGATTCAAGTTCTCCCGGTCTTCCGAGGATCCTCCCCAGAACATCCGAAAGCACCAGCACTGCGCCGCCGTAGATGGCGCTGCAGGTTATGAGCTTTATGTGGTCGCTTCCGATGATCATCCTGATAAAATGAGGAACCATAAGTCCTATAAAAGCTATGGGACCTGCAAGAGCCGTAGTGGAAGCGCAGAGAAGCACTCCGCACAGGGCTGCCGTAAGCCTTACCCTGTTGATGTTAAGTCCCAGCGAAACCGCCGAGTCCTCCGCAAGCAAAAGAATATTGAGCTTGTCTGATAAAAGAAGGCTAACTATAAGTGAGAGCAGAAATACAGGGAGCATCAATAAGATGTCGTCGTAGTCTGTTCCTCCGATACTGCCGATCTGCCAGAACCTGTAGGTTGTCATTACACTGGAGTCGGGCATCAGCACCAGATTTATTATGGAAGAAAGAGCGATGCTGGCTGCTGAGCCTGCAATGGCGAGCTTGATCGGTGTTGGTCCGCCGTATCCCGAGGATGCCAGCTTGTACACTACAAGTGCCGTGATCATGGCTCCTGCAAAGGCCAGGCCCATATAAGAAAGCTTGGACTGTATATTAAAGAAGGCTATTCCCACCACCACAAAAAGGGACGCACCGGTGTTGACACCAAGGATACTGGGATCCGCTATGGGATTTCTGGTTATGGTCTGCATAAGAACCCCTGAGATTCCCAGGGATGCGCCGGCTATAAGTCCAAAAATCGTGCGCGGTATCCTGGCTCTTACAACATTGACGTTGAAGGCCTCGGTGTTCCTGTTCAGGATAGCGTCCATTACGTCAGATAAACCTACGGATTTTGCACCGTAGGTTATCGACAAAGCTATGGAAACGGCTATAAGGATAAGCCCTATTAAATAAATTGTCCTAAGCTTCTTTTTACTCATTTATCTTTGATGCTGCCTCATCAAGAAGATTCAGATAGTCATCGATTGCATAAGGAATTGAGAGAATTGAAGGTGTTGTGGCTGCTGCAAGAGCTGTGGTTGAATCAATGAGAACAACCGCGCCGTTCTTGACTGCGGGAATCTGACTCATAAGAGGGTCTGCCTGCATTGCCTCAAGAAGTCCCTGATCTCCGTAAACAACCATGATATCAACGTCATTTAAGAGCTCAGTGTTCTCTCGTGAAATTGTAACTGAGAAATCCTCGGTACCTGTAGCAAGATCAAGAATGCTCTGAGGTGTTGTGAGGCCGAGATCGTTAAGGTAAGCTGCTCTGGGATCATTGGGAAGATATGCATAGAAGGTGCTCATGTCGTCCTGTGAGATCCAGAAATATCCGGCAGACTTGCCTGCAAGATCAGGATGCTGAGAAAGCTTCTCCTTGATCAGCTCGTCTGTCTCCTCTACAAGGGCCTCACCACTACTCTTTCTGCCGATGGCTGTTGCATTGGTGATGGCCTGCTGACGCCAGTTGGTCTTCCAGGCTGTCTCAAGATAGGGAACTACAGGAGCGATGTCAGATAAAAGATTGTATTCCTCCTCGGTGAATCCTGAGTAAGAAGCGATGATGATATCAGGCTCTGTTGCTGCGATGGCTTCGTAGTCCCAGCCTGTTTCATCGTCAAACACATTTGGAGTTGTCACTCCAAGAGAAGCAAAGGCTTCATCTGTCCACAAATGAAGCTTGTTGTCTGTCATCATGCCGTAGTTGGCGGCAGATACACCCACGGGAACAACGCCAAGTGCAAGGATGGCATCCTGATTGCCCCATGAGAGAGTAACTATGCGCTCAGGCTCTGACTCGATTACTGTCTCGCCAAAGGCATGCTGAATTGTAATCGGAAACTGTGACGCATCTACGTCCTCTGACACCTCTGCGCCGGTATTGTCTGCTACGTCGGTGTTGTCTGCTGCCTCAGTGGTCTGAACTGCAGCTTCAGTTTCATTGGTTTTTGCGTTATCGGCAGCGTCTGCCTGTCCACAGCCTGCAAGTGCAGTGCTGATAAGTGTTACTGCTGTAAAAAGTGATAAGAATTGTTTTTTCATTATGTTTCCTCCGGTTGTTTTATGTTAGCATAAACTAACAGGTTGTTAGCATAGCACAACAGAAGGAATAATGTCAAATCTTTTTGTATAATTATTCGTTTTTATCAAAAGTCACAATAAACCTGCTGCCGACTCCCGGCGTACTCTCGCAGCGAATAGCCCCGCCATGGGCCTGAATTATGGCCCTTGCTTTAATGACACCGTCTGTCATATTCAGTGCTTTCTGAATTTTGTTCTGACAGTTTATGCAGCTCATGCCGCCTATATCCAGATGTAGCCTTTTACTCATTTCACATACCCTTTCGCTTGCTTGTGTAGCAAAAAAAGAACCGCAGCAGACCTTCGCCGGGTCTGCTACGATTCATAAGATAGATTACAAATATGTGATTTTTATGTGCTTTAAGATTTTTTATTTTCAGGATTGGCCTTGGCGTCGTATTCATCAAGGAAGTGATGCTTTTGGCCGTCGGAGGTCTTGTAACAGATGACCGTGTTAAGGCTGACGTTTTCAACGCTCTTAAAAATGTTGGCCTCTATGAAGGGGCTCCTTTGCTTGAGTTCAGCAATGATACTCTTTATCTCAGCTCTTTTGCTGCCCCTGTCTGTTCCTCCGCAACGGACATTTTATTACACCATTAAATTTCACTCAATAAAAAAATCCGTGAGGAGGGTGTCGCTTTTTTGTTATATAGTTATTTAGTTGTTTTGTTATTTTGATTTTTTGTTAGCTTTGCCGAGGGCCTTCATGATGAAGCCAAAGATATTCCTCACAAGGGGGCCGGCGAAAAATACCTGCCAGCAAAGCGCCATGGGGAAATTTAAGGCTGTGGTCTGAAGCCAGACTGCCACAAACTCGGAGCCTGCATCCTTAAAGAGAATGGTTGCCGCAAGGCTCATGAACGGGCACATGAGACAAACTGACATAGATGAGATTGCCAGGATGATCATAATCTGGGGATCCTTACCCGGTTTTACAAATCTAAAGGCCAGAATCTGCGCCAGCTTTCCGACAAATAAAAGCTCTAAGGCAACTGCGATGGGCCACATGATCAGCATCTCAGAAAAGGCAGCAGCGAAGACAAAGTTCTGAAGTCCGCCTACATTCAAAGCGATGTTGTAGCAGATCATGGCGTAAACCATTACAAATGCCATAAGGGCAGTAAAAAACACATCCTGCAACTTGTTCTGTGGTAACATATGGGGTTTCCTCTCTTTCTTAAACGGGGAAGACCTCAGTGTTGTTCGTTATCACCCAAGCAGGATGTGCGTTTCCAATAAGACCGTGATGTCTTCTATATTTTTTTCAGCAGTCTTCGATTATAACAGAAAAAAATAATATGTGTAAGCATTTTTTATTCTCTCGGCGGAGCCACATCGTATGATGGGGCTCCATCAGCCTCCCCGGTAGAAGTCTGGCCTTGATCTTCTTCCGGAGACGGCCCGGGAAGATGAATCATAGCATATCCCCGGCTCGCGTCAAGGATAAAACCGGCGCACCTGCGATGCGTCCTTGACGCTACGCCCGGCGCTATGCTGCATGGTCACTACCCCGGGCCTGCGTTAAGGGTGCGTTGGCCGGCCACCGTTGGCGGCTCCGCGATGGCCTTCTGTGGCTGGCACAGGCCGTCGGCTCCGCAGAGCTTTCGCTGCTTCGCGCCACGTGGCGGTGGCCCCGCGAGGGCCTTCTGTGGCTGGCCCAGGCCGTTGGCTCCGAAGGGATGCCATGTCGCGCGCCGCGTGGTAGTGGCTCCGCGAGGGTGCACTGTTTCGCGCCGCGCGGGGGGGCGCTGCGTAGGCATGTTGTGCACCGCACGGGGGGTGGTGGCGCCGCGCCACCTGCGCCTGCGGAATCTTTTACCTGACTTCTTGCTAGTTTTGGCTCTATTTGGTGAAAACCCGGGCTTGCCTACTTGTATAATAAGAAAATGTTGTTTTAGGGAAAGGTCACCGCCCAGATTCGCTTTTCCATTCTGGGCGGTGCGGTTTTTTCGAAAAGTCACCGCCCAGATCCACGTTTTCCATTATGAGCGGTGCATTTTTCGAGAATAAACACCGCCCAGATCTGACTTTTCTATATGAGCGGTGCATTTTACCATTCTACTCACCGCCCAGATCAAATATCTGTCATATGGGCGGTGCGCCATCCCAATTTTTCCACCGCCCAGATTCGAATCTCAGATCTGAGCGGTGCATTTTGCATTTTTACCCACCGCCCAGATTCGTATTTTCATTCTGGGCGGTGCTTACAACATTTTTCACAAGCAGTCCTGCCCCAAGCACATGCCGCAGCCGGCACACACTAACCGCGCGGAACTGCGAAGCCGCCAACCACGCTGCGCGAAACAGCGCAACTCCGCGGAGCCGCGATCCCGGGCAAGCCAAAGCCCCCCTCCACGCCGCCCCGGCTTAGTGAACAAAAAAAGCATAGCGCCGGGCGCTGTGTCAAGGACGCACCGCAGGTGCGCTTGTTTTATCCTTGACGCAAGCCGAAGCTATGCTAAGATCCGTCTTACCGGGGCGGCCGAAAACCACAGGGGTGACCAAAAATAGCGAAACTGCCAAAAGTAGTCCGGACGCCAGACAGCGACACGTCTTATGTGGCAGTCCCCCTGATGGCCCAGCGCATCTTGGTGGATTTACTTCTGGGATTGAGCCTGCACTCCTCCTGGGAAGGGCGGATCACATCCTCAGAGATCTCGCTGTAGATGCCGCTTTTTTTAAGCTCCTTAAAGGACTTCTTGACCAGCCTGTCCTCTCCTGAGTGGAAGGTCAGGATCGCCACCCTTCCGCCGGGTTTTAAGATTCCCGGAAGCTTTTCAAGAAATGCATAGAGCACTTCAAACTCACTGTTAACATCTATTCTGAGAGCCTGAAAAACTCTGGCACAGGACTTCTTGATGGCCTGGGCCTTCTCTTCCTTGGGTACCTTCCAGAGGGCCGCCTCAATGGCTTCCCTTAGCTCCGTCGTAGTGTTCATGGGTTTTCCGGCCTTCATGAGAGAAAACACCTTATCGGCAATCTCCCCTGCATAGGGCTCATCTGAGTTCTCAACCATCATTCCGATGAACTCATCCTTGGTTATGTTGTGAAGGCGCTCTGCCGCAGACTCCCCGTGCTCCGGGTCAAGCCTGAGATCAAGAGGCCCGTCCGTCTTATAAGAAAACCCCCTCTTGGGATCATCTATCTGCATTGAGGATACCCCAAGATCCGCAAGGCAAAAATCAAACTTCCCGGCCTCCGCCGCCACCTGATCTATATTGGCAAAATTGATAAGCTTAAACTTAAAGACATCCTCCGGGTAGCCGGTTGCCCGCAGTCTCTCCACTGTCTTTTTGGACTCGATGGGATCGACATCAAGGCCATAGATACAGCCCTGTCCCTGCAGCTTTTCAAGCATCCTTCCCGTGTGGCCTCCGTAACCGAGTGTACAGTCGATGCCCTGCTGCCCGGGCTCTATCTGCAGAAAATCAAGGATTTCTTCCGCCATTATGGAAATATGCATTCCCGCAGGGGTTGAGCCCTTGGAAATAACCTTGGCTACAGTATCTGCATACTTTTCAGGGTCATGTTCCTTGTATTTCTCCTCAAACCTCTTGGGATATTTTCCTGAATAATGAACTCTTCTTTTATGTTGTTTTTCATCCATGTGGGACAACCTCTTTCGTGTTGCAAAATTCTATTGCGTAAATTACAATTATAATCAAGTACAACTATAGGAGGGCATTAATTATGCACGAATCCGGTGAAGACTATATCGAAACCATATATATGCTCAAGAAGAAAAACGGCCATGTTCGTTCAGTCGATGTAGCCAGGGAATTGGGATTCTCAAGGCCCAGTGTTTCCAGAGCCATGGGCATTCTGAAGGATAACGGCCTCCTTACCGTCAGCGAAGACGGTGACCTTAACCTTACAGAAGAAGGCGAGAAAACAGCCAAAAAGGTCTACGAGAAGCACACCAACCTGACAAAGTTTCTCATGATGACCGCCGGTGTTAATGCCGAGACCGCAGAAGAAGACGCCTGCAGGATCGAGCACGTCATCAGCCCCGAAACCTTTAAGGGCATTAAGCGATATATCAAATCACACAAAGAACAATAAAGCGATATATCAGATCACACAAGAATAATAACCCGAATTCCTACAGCATCATGAATTATTTCATGATGCTGTATTTCTGTTAAACCAATCTGTTATTTCATTGAGCCTTCTGATCCTGTGCATGGGCTTTCCCGATCTTGAAAGATCGTGGTTTTCTCCCTTAAAGACGATCATCCTGGTCTCCACTCCCCTGACAGTCATAGCCTGCATCATCTGCATCGCTTCCGCAAGAGGACATCTGTAATCCTCATCACTGTGAAGGAACAGCATTGGAGTTTTGGCATTATCCACGTATTTAAGCGGGGAATGATCCCAGAGCACCTCTTCATTCATCTTTCCGAGACAATCCTCATACTCTATTCCGCACTGATCCGGTCCGAAGATAGGCCCGATATCACTTATATAGCTCATGGAAATCCAGTTGGATATGGATCTCTGGGTGGCTGCACAGCAGAATCTGTCTGTGTGAGTCACGATCCAGTTGGTCATAAAGCCGCCGTAGGAGCCGCCTGTTTCGCAGATCCTGGACGTATCGATCTGTGGATACTTATCAAGTACCGCATCCACAAAGGCCATGAGATTCTTAAAGTCCGTTCCACCGTAGCCCCCGCGGATGTCGGCAAAGTCATCACCTCGGCCGTCGCTTCCCTTGATATTTGTAAACATCACGATATAGCCCTTGGCTACCCACACCTGCATCTCATGGAAGAAAGCCTCGGAATATACGCATCTGGGCCCTCCGTGGACATCCAGGACCGCAGGAAACTTCCTGTTCTCATCAAAGTCCTCGGGCAAAAGCACAAAGCCGTGAAGCTCAAGCCCCTCAGAGGTATAGTCAACCCTGTTTGGCAGAGCCACATAGGTGTCCTCAAGAGCCTTGCGATTGTGGTCAGATACAGGTTTTAACACCATGTCCGCCTTATCTGCCGTATATATCTCGGGGAGAGTGGCAGAATCCGTGTGACACAGGGCAAACTTATCCTTAACTATGTCAAAAAAGCTGATGATGCCCGGAAGCTCCAGAAGGGTACTTACTTCCCCTGTTCTGAGCCTTATTGACGTAATAGCCGTGTGGTCGTCTATGGTTGAAATGGTATAGAGAACAGGCTCATCGCCCTCTTTAAGAAGCTTATTTTCTCTTCCACCTGCAAGGGCCGTGTCGCACACCACGCTGTTGTACCTTGAATAAGTGGGCTCATACCCCTCTATCCTGCTAAGCGCCTTATCCTTAACCTCAAACAAATACGGTGATTCATTGATACCATGGCGCTTATAATCAGCCGCAAAGGCATAAACCTCCCCCTCAAACACGTGATAATCAAAGAAGGATGCATCATGCCTGTCATACAGCGCTTCCACCTTGCCTGCGGCAACATCGCAGACAAACAGATCGTTATAGTAATCAGGAATCGGCGTAACAATGCCGCCTGTAAAGTAGACCTTGTTCCCTTCTACCTTAAAGCTCTCCACGTTAAATCCCGGCTCCGTCACCCTTTTTACTTCAAAGCGCTTATCCGCCTCTGCCTCTGCTCCTGCGACTCTTCTGATGATAAAAAGAGCATTTCTCTTGCCGTTCTGCTTGCCGGCGCCGTTTATCCAGTAGGGAACCTCGGTGTAGACATCGTAGTCCTTTTCAAGATTCTCCTCCTTTTCCTTTTTCTTTTTCTCCCTGGTCTCATCGTCATCCAGGTAGGCATCCGGGTCCGCAACGTCTATCTGACCTGTGGCTGCATATACTCCCTCCGACACCTTTTTGATCTCGGCAAAAGAAATAGCGAACTTAGCCCACAAACAGGCTTCGCCCCCGTTTAATGAAATGGAAAACAGCTCAGTGCCCTCTTCCTTTTCATCTCCGGGTTTCTTCCTGTTTATGATAAGCTCGCTGTCACTTTCCCAAAAAGCTATGGACGCATCAATAGTGGATGTCAGACGGAAAGGCTCTCCGTCCCTGACTGCCCATACATCCTTTTTGTAGGTATTTTTCTTTTTATCAGCGTAGCCTAAATTGTAGGCAAACGCACTACCGGACGGGTTGTAAATAAGCCCGTCCGGATATCTGTACTTAAGTATGTCCTCAATTTCTACTTTTTTCATGTTTAAATTCTCCCCGTTAGATCACTCCAGATCATGAAGTGATAAAAGATCTGTAAAAGCTCTGTAGTACTTAAAGTGAGTGCGGTTCCACTGAGTCTTCTTGCCTACGCTTGAAATGATCAGTATGCACTCTCTGCCTTCTATGTCATAGAATCTTATGATGATCATAGAAAGGATACCTCTGTTAATGAGAAACTCCTTGATATGGTGCGCAAAAGGAGGAAGCGTCCCAAGATGATTAAACACCATAAAATCCCCAAGAGTAAAGTATTTTTCCCTGTCATCGCTGTTTAATATCTCAAGAACAAAATCAATGGCTGCATCATCAGCTACAAGCTTACTTCCTGCGGCATATCTGTATTTAAAAGGAGTTCCCACATAAAGTGCCACATTCTGAAGCTCAAAGGCCTCTGCAAACTCCGACATATAGTGCTCTACTGTGCTGTCCTTGTCATGGAGCGCCATGTCGAACATCTTGACGATAACATCGCCGTAGGGCAGATCCCTCTCATTGATCTTCTTGGAGCTCTGCCTCTTAAGCTTAATATCCTCAAGGGATCCGTGCTTATCAAGAGTATAGATGATATACCTGTTCCTGCCTTTCTCCTTGGCAAGATAAAGACAGTGGTCAGCCAGCATGAACAGATCATCGTAATTGTCAGCATCTTTAGGGTAAACAGCGGCACCTATGGAAACGGACAACGGATTGTCCCTGTCCACGCCCTTATCGGGGAAGGTTGCTCCAACCTTGGTCTTGATTCCCTTAAGTATAGGCCTTAGCTGCTCCTCGGACCTGATGTTATAGAGCACAACAAAGAACTCGTCTCCTCCAAATCGTCCGGATAGGCCCTCGCTGCCCACCTCATTGGATATGATATCTGCGATCTTCTTTATGACTTCGTCGCCAAATTGATGGCCGTAAGTGTCGTTAATGTTCTTAAAGTAATCTATATCGATGATCACAAGAGCTGTTCCCTCAAGCCCTCTGTCATCAATCCTCTCTCTGGCGATCCTCATGATATCAGTCTTATCCACAAGTCCCGTGAGAGAATCATGCTTAATAAACGTGGATTTAAAGGTTCCCTTGATACCCCTTAACTGAATACGTCCCACCACACCATCTGTCTCCTTGTCGTAAAAGACAAAGGCTTCATCCATGACAGTCTGTGTAATGCTCTCATCATCGTTTAACAGATTGCCCTCTATAATGACTGAACTTCTGCCGACGCCTGTTTTTACCTGGGTAAAAAAGCCTCTTACAGCCTGCTTTTGATCCTCGCGGGCTTTATCCAAAAGCAGATCCTCAAACTCTGAAAGAGTGTAATCTCCTGTGTCAAAATACGCAAGCTCGGTGTTATAGACCTTTACCCTGTCACCATTCGGCTCATACTCAAAAAAAACGTCCTCATAGAGATTAAGCTGCGCATTCATGGTATTTATGGTCTTCATGAGAGATGAATGAGAATTCAGAAGATCATCAGCATTTACCACAGTAAGCCTTATGAGGTCCTCATTGTAGACTGCGGCCTTCATATAGGTGTAATACATGGTATGCGGGCATATTATCTTACTGGGACACCACTCATCGTTACAATTCTTGATATTGTTCTTGTAAATGTCCATGTCTTCCTGAGCAATAAGCTCATACATGGGCCTTGTGGCATACTCTCCAAGGGCGTCATAAACTCTGGCGTCCGCAGAAACTATCTTCTGATCATCTCTATTTATGATTATTTCGTAAAAGCTTACATCCTTCATATATGTAATACCTCAAAAGTAATCAGATTTCCCCCGTACTATGATTTTACCATATTTCGTGCACACTTTTATTAAATCATAATATCTTTAGAAAAAAGCCGACACTTTGGCCATAACATCTGAAAGATTGGCCAGATCCCTGATAGGATCCTCTGTTTCCAGGGAATGATTGGCCTTTTCCACCTTGTAAAGAGGCAGCTTAAGTTCCTTGCACTTATCTTCCGCAACTGCCGTTTCGCACCAGGGATCATTAAGTCCGTGGAATACAATCCCCTCCCGGGCCTTAAACAGCTCAAAGGTCTGTGGAACCGGCGTAAATACAATGTGCCTTGCCCCTACCTTAAGCTCACTGTCATAAAAGGCAGCAAGGGCTGTTCCGATGCTCTTTCCGACAAAAACCACATCCTCGCACTTATCAAATTCAATCTCCCCAAGCTGCTCCTTAATCTGAGAGGCCGCCAGGGTGAAGGCCTCCTTCATCCGAAGCCTGTCATTCATGATCTCTCTTGCCTTGTAGGGAAATTCATAGTTTACTTCCACCACATCATAGCCTGCTCTGCGGGCAAGTCTCCTGGAAAAATATAACAACGGCTTGTCGCTGTGGTACCCCATACCCGGGAAAATAACTGCCAGTTTACTCATCTTGTCTCAATCTCCTGTTCCTAAAACTTTTTTCAAAAAAAGGCTTGCACTAGTTGTTAGCATATGCTAATATAGCTTTGTTAGCAATAGCTAACAGCCATATGACATACATAGTCATAAGAAATCTCCTACCTAACAGTCGGTGCATCTTGCCAATGCACCGACATTTTTCTGCCCAAAAAATATAAAGCTATTATATCATCAGAGACCATAAAAAGCCGCCATTCTCCAAAAAGAATGACGGCTTTCTTTAAATAAATAGCCTCTTTATATCTGTTTCTGGTCAATCTCACAATAACAATTGCTGCTTATGATTTATGGCATGAGCAGGCTGAAGGGCAGGATCCGCAGTTGCAACCGCAGGAGGACTTGCCTTTCTTCTTGTCCCTTATCATTGTGTAGATGACAAAACCTGTCACTGCCAGCACTATAAGGGCTACTACTATTGTTCCGAGATTGTTAATAAACCACATTTAAGCTGCTACCTGTCCTTTCAATGTTGTAGACTCCTTGTAAGGTCTGAAGAGAAGCCACAGGAATCCACCGATAACCAGTACTGCAATGATTGCGCCAAGTACGCTTCCGTTTCCGCCTGCAAGGCTTGCAAGCTGGTATACAACAAATGATACCACATAAGCAAAGAAACATTCATATCCGATTGCGAACCATGTCCACTTTGCATTGTTCATCTCTCTCTTGATTGCACCCATAGCTGCGAAGCAAGGAGCACACAGAAGATTGAAGATAAGGAAGCTCATGCCGGAAGCTGCAGTAAATGCTGCTGCCAGTGAAGCCCAGACATTGCCCTCTGCGCCATAGAGAACGCCCATGGTTCCTACGATATTCTCTTTTGCAACAAGTCCTGTAACTGATGCAACGGCTGCCTGCCAGTTACCCCATCCGAGAGGAGTAAAGATCCATGCTACTGCACTACCGATGGCTGCAAGGATGCTGCTTCCGATTTCCTCTTCCTCAAGCATTCCAAAGCTGCCCTCTACCCATCCGAAGCGTGACAGGAACCAGATTACGATGGTTGAAAGCAGAATGATTGTTCCGGCTTTCTTGATGAAACTCCATCCGCGCTCCCACATGCTGCGGAGAACGTTGGTAAGTGTAGGCCAGTGATAAGCGGGAAGCTCCATAACGAAAGGAGCGGGGTCTCCTGCGAACATCTTGGTCTTCTTAAGGATGATACCTGAAGTGATAATAGCTGCAATACCAATGAAATATGAACCTGTTGAAATCCATGCACTACCGCCGAAGATAGCACCTGCGATCATTGCGATGAAGGGCACCTTGGCTCCGCAAGGGATAAAGGTAGTTGTCATAATTGTCATACGACGGTCTCTCTCGTTCTCGATCGTACGGGAAGCCATGATACCGGGGATACCGCATCCTGTTCCGATGAGGATCGGGATGAAGCTCTTTCCGGAAAGACCGAAACGTCTGAATACTCTGTCAAGTACGAAGGCAACTCTTGCCATGTAACCGCTGGCCTCAACAAATGCAAGCATGAAGAACAATACAAGCATCTGAGGAACGAATCCAAGAACAGCGCCAACACCGGCTACGATACCGTCAAGGATAAGGCCCTTAAGCCAGTCGGCACAACCGATGGCATCAAGTCCTGACTCGATGAGAGCAGGTACACCGGGAACCCATACGCCGTACTCTGCAGGATCGGGCTCAGCTGTGCCCTTCTCTTCAAAGTAGCTTACGGCATCAAGATAGCTCATGGCGTTAACATCATCACCCGCATCCTCGGGAACTGCGTCATAGTAAACGCTGATGTCGCTCTGCTCAAGAGTCTCTTCATCCTCTACTGTGTAGGAAACAACTGTTTCTTCAGGCTGGAAGGCCTTCATATCCTCTACAGCCATCTCCTCGTCAAAACCTACAAAAGCATCTACAGCCTGCATAGCAGCTGTGTATTCCTCTCCTGCCTCTTCAGCCTGAGCTGTACCGATTCCGAAGAGGTGATATCCGTCACCGAAAAGTCCGTCGTTGGCCCAGTCTGTAGCGGGAGCACCGACGCCCACCATGGCGATCCAATAAATGCAAAACATAACCAGTGCAAAAATCGGAAGACCAAGAATTCTGTTGGTAACGATCTTATCAATCTTATCTGAGGTTGTAAGAGCGTTTGCATCCTTCTTCTTGTAAATGCCCTTTAAAACCTCTGCAATATATACATATCTCTCGTTGGTGATGATGCTCTCTGAATCATCATCAAGCTCTTCCTCTGCTGCCTTGATGTCTTTTTCAATATGCTCAAGCTTGTCGGCAGGAATTTTGAGCTTTTCAAGAACCTTATCGTCTCTCTCAAATATCTTGATGGCGTACCATCTCTGCTGCTCATCGGGAAGATCGTGAACAACTACCTCCTCGATGTGAGCAAGTGCATGCTCTACAGGGCCCGAGAATGTGTGCATGGGAACTTTCTTGCCGGCCTTGGCTACCTTGACGGCAAGCTCTGCAGCTTCAAGAGTCTTATCTCCCTTAAGAGCTGAAATCTCGATGATATCGCATCCAAGCTCACGAGCCAGTTCCTTGGTATCAAGGCTGTCACCCTTCTTGCAAACGATATCCATCATGTTGATGGCAATAACTACAGGAATTCCCAGCTCGATGAGCTGAGTTGTAAGATAGAGATTTCTCTCAAGGTTGGTTCCGTCAACTATGTTAAGGATGGCGTCAGGTCTCTCGCTGATCAGATAGTTTCTGGCAACCACTTCTTCAAGTGTATAGGGTGAAAGTGAATAAATTCCGGGAAGGTCGATGATCTCAACGTCATCGTGCTTCTTGAGCTTACCCTCCTTCTTTTCAACAGTAACACCGGGCCAGTTACCAACGAACTGGTTGGATCCGGTAAGGGAGTTGAACAGTGTGGTCTTACCACTGTTAGGATTACCTGCAAGTGCGATTCTTATGCTCATGCCTGACCTCCTTCCGCTACCTCGATGATCTCTGCATCCGCTTTACGGATTGAGAGCTCATAACCTCTTACTGTCACTTCAATAGGATCTCCGAGAGGGGCTACCTTGCGAACATAGATATCTGTTCCCTTGGTAATTCCCATGTCCATGATCCTCCTTTTAATGGCACCTTCGCCATGAAGCTTGGTCACCAAAGCGGTTTGACCGACTTTGACATCTTTGAGTGTACTCATTATCTTTCTCTCCTCCTTCATAGGGCTGACACCCTTTAGACCATGACCTTTCTGGCCATGCTTTCATCCAATGCGATTCGTGATTCCTTTACCTTTACTATTACATTTCCTCCTAAGACACTGATCAGTGTTACAGTGCCTCCGGCTGTGAAGCCAAGATCTTCCAAATGTCTCTTGACCTCAGGATTTCCGCCTACTTTCCTTATGATTGTCTCTTCACCGGGTGAAGCATAAACAAGTGGCATCATCAATTCTCCTCTCCAATGCATACTATTAAGTTAGTACTCACTAACACATCGTTAGTCAATGCTAACACATGTTAGGCAATGCTAACTATACTCTAATTGAGAAAAAAATGCAAGAAGAAGATAAAAATTTTTTTCGGTCTTGTGCAAAAAAAAGACCACTGAAATCAGTGGTCTTAAAAACTATCTCAAAAGTTTATCCAAGCATTTCCTGGATACCATCCCAATCAAAGGCTTTAAGCAACTTTTCAAGCTTGTCTACCTTCTGCTTGTCACCTTCCGGTATCTTATATTCTTTTAACTCCTCAATTACCATCTCAACCGCATCGTAGTCCATCTGAGGAGCAAATTCCCTGATGGCCTGATATGCATGGTCCAGATCTTCCCCGGAGATTTCCGGTCTGTCGTCCTTGCTGTCTTCTTCCTTGAGGTGGATCAGCTTGTCCTTGTAGGCTCTGTACATTTCAAGGAGTTTTCCGGTATCGGCCTCGATCCGGGCAAGATTATTTTCATTTCCTGCCTTCTCAAGATCTTCAGCCAGCTTGGAGAGCTTGTCCGCTCCCATTATCCTGGCGGTGCTCTTTAAGGCATGAACCTTGATGGTGTAGAACTTGATATCCTTATTTCTGAAGGCCTCTTCTATCTCACCTGCCTTGGCATCCAATGTGTCGTAGAAGGTATGCAGGAACTTTAACAGCTGTCCGGGCATTCCGCAATATCTGATGCCCTCCTCAACATTAAGTCCATCCACATCTTCAAGCCACTTCATATCCTCAGGAAGCTCCATTTTCTGCTCATCCTCCCGATCCTGTCCGGGTTGGGATTCTATAAGCAGTTCCTTGGGCAGATACTCTCTGAGGGTATTTTCAAGCTGAGCCGCATCCACAGGCTTGGACAGATAATCTTGGAATCCTGCGTCCTTGTAGAAGGTGGCTCCGCCGTTCATAACATTGGCGGTCAGCGCGATGACTACCTGATCCGGATACTTCTCCCTGATGTGACCAAGCGTCTCGATACCATCCATTCCGGGCATCATGTGATCCAATAAGACAACATGATACGAGCCTTCCTCCAATTTTTCAAGGCACTCCCTGCCGCCTGTGACCAGCGTAAGCTGTAGCTTGGAATGCTTCAAAAGACCCTTGATGACCTGAAGATTCATCTCGTTGTCGTCAACAACAAGTATCCTGCCCTCAGGTGCGATAAAGTCGGGAGCATAGTCCTCCGCCACGGTCTTGCTGTCTGAAACCTTAAACTCCCCGATAGGTGTAGCATCAATGATCCTCTGCTCTATCTCAAAGGAGAAGGTGGATCCCTGTCCGTATACACTCTCGCACTTAAGAGCGCCGCCCATGAGCTCCACGTACTGCCTTGAAATATCAAGGCCAAGGCCTGTTCCCTGGATTCCGCTGTTCTTGACCTGCTCAAAGCGCTTGAAGGCCGTAAAGAGCTTGTCCATATCCTCAGGCTTGATGCCGATTCCCGTATCAGTCACGGCAAAAGAAATCCTGCAATTGTCAGGAGAAATCTCTTTTGTCTGAACCGAGAGGGTAAAGCCTCCCTCCTTGGTATACTTTACGGCATTGGTCAGCAAGTTGAGGAGTACTTCCTTGAGCTTGCCATAATCGCCGTAGAGCTTGATTGGGAGCTTTTGGTCTATCTCGGTTTGGAAGGTCAGATCCTTCTGATTGCTGCGGACACGTATCATCATGACTATGGACTGCAAAAGCTCCTGCATGTCGTAGTCGTGTTCCACCAGCTCCATCTTGCCGGACTCAATCTTGGACAGATCAAGCAGGTTATTTATAAGGCCCAAAAGAGTCTCTGACGCCACCTTAATGTTGTTGGCATAGCCTGTGACGCTGTCCCTGTACTCCGCGGGAACGTCATCTGCGTTCTCCCTGAGTATCATCTCATTCATGCCCATGATGGTGTTGATAGGAGTCCTGATCTCGTGGGACATGTTGGCAAGGAACTTGGATTTGGCTGTGTTGGCCCTCTCGGCCTCCTCCTTGGCAACCCTGATCTGCTCGTACTGACGGCTGATAACGGTGATGTGCATAAGTCTCCATACTATCAGCGCTATTATGGTCATGGCTATCAGTCCCACCAATACCCTGAAGGCCGTGTATTCGTAGAAGGCCTTGGGCTTATTGATGTCGATAGTGTACTGCTTGAACTCTACTCCCTTGGAATCCCTGAGGTCCATCACAAAGGTGTATCTGCCTCCGGGGAGATTGGTGTAACTGACGGTTCCGAAATCACTTCTCTTAACGGTGTACTTATCCCGGTCAAAGCCCTCAAGATAATAGGTTATCTCAGGATTCATGAAGGAATAGGTAAACACATATCCGGTAATATCGACCTTTTTTACATCCGCAGGAAGATTGAAGACTCCCTGGTCGTCGCGGTATATCATCTCTCCGTCTGCCTCAATGTAGGGCACATCAACCTTAAGATTGCTCACATCCTCAAAGGGCTCGTTGATGTTGACCTTGGCGACTCCAGTGGTGCCTGCAATATAAAGCTCTCCGTCCTCTGTAAGCTCGCTGTAGGAATTGGCAGTGGCTATGCAGGGAAGTCCGTTGTTGGAGTCGTAAAAGGCATAGTCGTAGTCCATAACGTTGTTGACAAGCTGCGACCTGGGAACAACGTATATACCGTTACTGCTGAGTATCCATGCCTGGTCAAAAGAATTAAAGAAGATATCAAAGTTGTTGGAATAAGGGAAATACCTCAGCACTGTAGGCTTATAATTCTCATCAAGGTAAGCGATTGAGTTACTGGTGACTATCCAGTACAGATTGAGCTTTGGATCTTTTTTGATCCTCATGATGATATCGGAGGCAAGCCCCTCCTCTGTGCCAATATGCTTGACCTTATCACCGCTTATGATGTACACACCGCCGCCGTCGGAGCCCACCAGGATATCTCCGTTTGCAGCCTGAGTAACCGTCAGTATCTCGGAATTAAGAATACCGTCATCCTCGTCGTAGACCCTGTCCACAACACCGTCCCTGATGATGGCTACACCACCGATGCATCCCACGATGATATCGCCGCTGTCACTCTCCCAGATGGCCCTGACCCTGTTGGATGGCAAGCCGTCATCCTCGGTGTAGCAGATCACATCCTGTCCGTCATACTTTACCAGCCCGTATTTACTGTAGGTGGATATCCATATATTTCCGACACTGTCCCTGATAATGGATCTTACGGTGACATTCCTTAGTATTTCCAATAGGTTGTCACCACGCACTACTTCTCCCGATGCCGTCATACACTTCTTTACGGGGATTCTCTTGGCCACATCGTCCTTTCCGAGGGCAATGATGCCGCCGTTTTTATTTCCTACAAAGAGCTTGCCGTCAAAAAAGCAGGTGGAGGTGGCAATAGTGGGCTCAAGCCTGTACTGCTTGTTGATGTCGGAAAACTGATTGGGAACGATCTTCATTACACCCTGCTTGGAGGATATAAACCAGATGTTGCCCTGGTAGTCCAGCATCATGTCCTCCATGGAGTTGGTAAAGTCAAGTTCGTCGTAGCTGTAAACCCTGTTACCCTTTACAGAGCCCACGCCGTTGTCAGCGCAGACCCAGATCTGCCCGTTAATCTCCGCCAGAGCATTGATGTACTCAAGCGGCCGCGCATCTATTGTTTCTTTAATCTCAAAGCCGTTGTCAATTTTTCCGTAATAGACGAAGTGTTCCTGGGTTCCCAGATAGGCATAGCCGTAATTATCAGTATCCATCAGGATAGCGTGGGCTTCGCCCTCAAGCCCCAGCTCGCTTGATTCATAGAAGGCCTGAAGCTTTCTGTCCCTTACAATAAACACGTCTCCGTTTTTGGTGACACCATAAATTGCCCCGTCAGGCCCTTTATCCAGCCTGTGTATATAGGCATCCTTAATTTCGGGAATATCAAGGGCAGTGATGTTAAGGTCCTTGTCGGAGACGCACAGTCCCTGAGTTGTGGCAATATAAATATCCCCGTTGTCAGCTTCCTCAAAGCAGCGGACAGAAAGGGCAGAAAGACCGTCCTTCTTGCCATAGATCCTAAGAAAGTTCTTGCTCATGATGGCAACACCGCTGTCGTTGGTTCCGATCCAGAGCCTCTGGGATGAGTCCACAAAAAGGCTTACCACGCTGGCTATTCCCGAGGCGGAATTTATCCTTACAAAGTTATAGCCGTCGTACCTGATAAGTCCGCTGTAAGAGCCAATCCAAATAAAGCCATCCTCCGTCTGGGCAATGGCGTTGGCTTCTGAAGTCGGCAGGCCGTTCTTGTTGTCATAAAGAACTGTGGAATAGTTCCCGAGATGGTTGGCCAGGTCTTCTACGATGTCTCCATCATCCGAAACAGCCCCCGCTGGAACCACAGCGCAGCCCAGCGCCAGAGCCAGGCAGACCGCTGACAAAATTATTCTTTTTACAATTCTTACGTCAAACAGTTTCATAGATACGGTTTCTTAATCCTTATATCTGTAATTGCGCACTGATCCCCGGAAATGATCACATAAACCTCATCGTAATCCTCAAGGATCTCAGTGGTATTTGTCATAATGGCTCCGGCGTCGGAGATTGTGGTAATGATCTTCTTTCCCTTAAGAGCAAAAGAAACTTCGCACTCAACGCCCTGTTTGTTTTTGGATTCCCAGTTCTTCCAGTCTGTAAATTCGGAAGTCTTCTCTGTCTTCCAGACATTGGTTGAAAACTCCTTGTTGCCGTCATTTTCACCATTCATCTTAAGAAGGGCATGCTCATGGTAGAGCGGGCCTCCAACCTTGCCGTCTGAAGAGGTGTAGAGGATCACATAGGGGCACTGCCAGATAAAGGCCGAAGTGGGCAGTGTCATGCTGTGGAACCTGATCACAAGGCCGTCCTGAACCGGCAATGGCTCAGTGGAAAGCGCTCTTGGCCTCTCTATCTGAAAGTTGGGAAGATCTCCCTCCAGTCTGTCTGTAAAGTCAAGCTTCTGCGCTATTCTTGAAAAGTCGTTTTCTCTGACTGTCTCTTTTGTTTTCAGGACTTTAATATCGCTTATGCTGCAATGCTCTCCGGTGATTCCCACGTAGGCATACATGGAGCTGCTGGGAAGAGCGATGACCACCTCGGATTTATGCTCGGGTCCTGTGACCGTGATCTTTACATGATCCTCAAATCTTCCCGTCTCGACCTCATATATATCAAATCTCTCTCTTCCGGTGCGCTTTCTTGGCGCAGTCCAGCCCTCTGCAGGGGTCAGCTTCATGTTCCTTGAGCTTGTTGAAACCATGTGTCCGTCAAACCAGATCTCGCCGTATTCCTTATATCCAAAGGCCTTTATGTTAGCTTCATCCGTGTGAACAAAACCGTCATAGGAATCGTATACCACGATTGCAGGAGCACTGTAGCCCTGTGCCGCGGACCTGTCGTAGGTGCACTTAAAGGAAATCCTGGTGATTTCCGGAGAAACAACTATTCCGTCGGATATATCGCTTCTGTATTCTGCGCAGTCCACTGTTTCTTTTGGCGGAATTTCCTCGCCCTTGTTCTGCATCTTGTACTCGCGATCTGCGTCGATTATCTTGACCATAGCATCGGCAAACTCAGGGTCAAACTGCGCTCCTGAATTTCTGATGATCTCATCTCTTACTATAGCCTGCGGGAGGGGACCTCTGTAGCTCTTTCTGGAGGTCATGACGTCATAGGCATCAGCCACAGCGATAATCCTTGCTATCTCCGGTATCTCCTCGCCCTTTAACCCGTCGGGATAGCCAGTGCCGTCATATCTCTCGTGATGGAAACGGGCTCCGTCACTAAGGTAGGGGTATTCCGAGATGCTTGCAAGAATCCTGCCTCCTATGAGGGGATGCTCTCTCATGGATGCCTCCTCCTCAGGCGTCAGATGATCGTGCTTTTTGACAATTGCTTCGGGGATTCCAACCTTGCCCACGTCATGCATAAAGGCTGCGTAGTACACTTCATTGCAGAAGTCTTCGCTTCTTCCGCTCTTTTCAGCGATGGTTCTTGCGTATTCTGCCACTCTCTGGGAGTGGCCCTGAGTGTAAGTTTCTTTTGCCTCAATTGCTCCCGTAAAGGCCTGAGCCATGTGTCCGAAGAGCTTCTGCGCATTCTCTTTTTCATTTCGCAGATAGTCAATCTGTATCTTGTTGGCTCTCTCCACCTTGTCGTTGATGTCCTTGAGGGCAAAGAGGAACAAAATGGCGCCGGTGGCGATGAAGGCCATATCCGTAAAGGCAAATCCATAGACAAAGATCTGGATAAAGGAAGCCACCATGGGCACGATTATGAACAGCAAAAGAGATACGAAGATGCCTCTGCTGATCAGGCTATTGTATTTTAAAATGACGCTTAGCTGGATAAGGGGCGCAATGACAGGCAATATATAGCAGATGATAAACAGGGGTGCCCTGTGATAGACGTTGTTGGCGTCAAAGGTGTAATAAAGCCCCGTGAACTGGGATATGATTATCAGAATGATGCCCAACAGGATGATATAATTGACAACCCTCAGTGCAACAGGCGTTTCTTTAAGACCGCCGTCCGTGGTAAGGACGTCGATTATATAAGTGTTGAAGGCATAGATGACCACCAGCGTCATGGTAAAGATAAGGAAGTTACTGATTCTTGCCATGACATAGCCGGTACTGCTGGCATCTCCGTCATACAAATAGGCAATCCTGTCGAAGTTTAACAGGATCATGGCGCTGAGCTCCAGGATGATAAGCGCTTTTCTCCTGGCTCTTGTCAGAGTCCTTGTAAAGATCGCAAAGAAAATGATGGTGCCACACATGCCGGTGAGCAGCAGAATTATATTTAATTGATGAGCATCAAGAAATTCAATCATGCTATCCCAGCCTTTATCTGTGAAGGATGAAGAAATCCTCCAGTTTTTCGATCAGTTCATTCATCTCGATATTCTTAAGAAAATATCCCTCGGGCTTAAGGGCCAGAACTTCCATAACGCTTTCCTTATCACCCTTGCCGGTTAGGAACATAACGGGAATGCTCCTGGTCTCCTCATCGCTCCTTAACATTTCAAGAACCTGCGGTCCGTTGGTGACGGGCATCTCGTAGTCCAGAAGGATCAGGTCCGCCTTGTTCCTGCCAAGCCACTTAATGGCCTGAAGTCCCGAATTGGCCATGGATACCTTGTATTTATCCTTAAGCCACTCTCTTACAAGTCCCAGGTAGTTGGGATCATCGTCCACTATGAGGATGCTCTTCTTAAAGTCCCCCGCATCCATTTTTACAAAGAGTTCCTTGAGAGTTGCGACGTACTCCTCGTTGTTGACGGGTCTGGTGAAGGTTTTATAGATAAGGTCCCCGGAAACGTGATCTGCCAGATAGACAACCTCGTTCTTTTCTCCTATGGGAATCATCTGGGTTCCGTTTTCCCTAAGCTTATCTATCAGGAAGTGAAGCACGTCTTCCTGAGGCTTTTCCCCTTCTTCCATGTATAAGATAACCAGGTTGGTGCCCTCCCAATTGGCATTTATGGAGTTCACGTCAAAGTGGACAAATTTGCAATCCACCATGGCCAGCTTGGTTTTCTCCAAGAGAACCCTTACAAGGAAAGTCTCCTTTTCTCCTATGAACAGTATTTTCTTCATTCCCATAGCGTCTCCTTCTACTCTTTACCCCAGTATTTTTTCCATCTCATCCCAATCAAAGGTCTTAAGCGTTTTTCCAAGTTTTTCGATCTTCTCTGCTTCCTCCTCGGGAAGCTTGTACCGCGACAGTTCCTTGAGGATCATCTCAACGGAGTCGTAGTCCATCTGAGGAATGACCTCCCTGAGGGCCTCAAAGGCACCCTTAAGCTCTTCTTCGGGGATCATCTCCTTGTTGTCATCGCCCTGTGCTTCCTCCTTGAGAGGAGCAAGGATCTCTTTGTAAAGCTTATAGCGCTCCATCATTGCATCGTGATGGGTTATGATAAAGTTCTTATCTTCCTTGTTGCCTGCTGCCTCCAGATCCTCACACATCTTGGAGAGTTCCAAATCTCCCACGATCCTGGCTGAGCTCTTAAGAGCATGCACCTTGACCGTGTAGAGCCTTATGTTGTCTGAGTCGTAAGCACTTTGTATGTTCTCGTAATTGTTATCAAAGGTGTCGTAGAACATCTCAAGCGAATACAGATACGATGAGACACCTCCTGAGTTCTTAAAACCTTCCTCCGTATTGAGGGTCTCAATACTTTCAAGCCACTTTTTATCCTCAGGAAGCTCTGTGGGCTCCTCCTCAACATTTTCAGCTGTGGGAGTCATCATGATCTCCTCGGGAATATGCTTCATTATGGTCTTTTCCAAGGTCAGGGAGTCTATGGGCTTGGCCAGATATCCGTTAAAGCCCTTCTCCACATAGAAGGAAGCTCCCACCGCTGCATTGGCAGTAAGGGCATAGACCGGCAGATCCGGGTAGTCCTCCCTTATTTGGGCAAGGGTCTGGATTCCGTCCATTCCAGGCATCATGTGGTCCAAAAGCACCACGTTAAAATGTCCAAACTTAAGCTTTTCAAGGCATTCCTCACCGCTTGATGCCGTGGTGACAAATACTCTTGTGGCCTTTAGAAGGCTCTTAATTACAGACAGGTTCATGGGGTTATCATCAACCACCAGGATCTCTGCATCGGGAGCCACAAACTGCGGAACATAAGGTCCCTTGGCATCGGTATCAAGATGCTCCTTGAACTCACCTATCGGTGTATCGTCGATGACCTTCTGGGTGAGAGTTACGATAAACTCAGAGCCCTCACCGTATACGCTCTCGCACCAGATCTTTCCGCCCATCATCTCAACGAAATGTCTGGAGATATCAAGGCCAAGGCCTGTTCCCTGAACGGATATATTTCGCTCCTCATCAAGTCTCTCATAGCGGGAGAAGAGTCGTTCCATATCCTCGGGCTTAACACCGATACCGGTGTCCTTTACGGAAACCCTGAGGTCGCACTTTTCTCCGTCGTCGGCTTCCACCTCGATCTTAAAGATAAAGCCGCCGTCTTCCGTGTATTTGACCGCATTGGTAAGGAGGTTTAAAACCACCTGCTTGAATTTCTTGTCATCGCCGTAAAGGACCTTGGGCAGATTCTCATCAACTTCTACCGTAAATGTCAGGTCTTTTTCCGAGCTCCTGACTCTGATCATGGTCACAATAGACCTGATCACGTCCTCAATACTGTACTCTTCCTCCACCAGATGCATCTTGCCGGATTCGATCTTGGACATATCCAGCAGGTCATTTATCAGGGACAAAAGAGATTCCGAGGCACTGCGGATATCCAGGGCATAGCCCATGACAGATAGGAAATAGTTCTTGGGAACATCCTTGGCATTCTCTCTCAGGATCATCTCATCCATTCCCATGATGGTGTTGATGGGAGTTCTGAGTTCGTGGGAGATGTTCGCAAGGAACATGCTCTTGGCAGTGTTGGCTCTCTCCGCTTTTTCTTTTTCTCTGGAGAGTCTGCTGAGGTCTATCAGGTCAAAAATGTACAGAACAACCACATTGGCAACGATGGTCATGTTGGTCAGGGATATTCCGTAAGCAAAAATCTGCACTATAGTCGCAACAAGCGGAAGGGCTGAGAAGATCAAAAGCGGGTACCAGATGTACTTTCGAATGTTGTTTTTGTTTTCCAGAATAACCGTCAGCTGGATTATCAGAACGATCAGTGACCAGGCGATGTTCAGCACAAAGGCGGGGCCTCTCTGATAGTAGTTGTTCTCATCAAAAGTGTATATCCATCCTGTAAACTGCGAGATCAGAAGTATCAGTATCCCTATGGCCAAAATGATGTTGTTGGCAAGGAGTCTTCGCGGCACCTTTCTCACACTTGCAGAATGCTCAAGGTGGTCCTGCAGGTATGCGTTAAAGCCATAGAGAACCATAAGGGTTGTAAAGAAAACCAGGAAATTACTGATCCTGACCATCCAAAAGCCCTTCGTTGAGGGATCGCCTCTGTAGATGTAAGCCGCTCTGTCCGCAGACAGCAACAGCATGGCGTTAAACTCAATGATCAGCAGCGGTCTTTTCTTGTGCTTGGGAATAGATTCCGTCACCAGAACAAAGAGTACAATAACTCCACAGATACTGGACAGCGATAACATGATATTCAATTGGTACGTCTGCAGAAATTGCATCATAACAAATCTCCGTTATCGGTTCTGATAAGTCTTAAGTACGATCTTTACGTCGGTCATGGAATCCATGAAGGCCTCCACACACTTGGGATCAAACTGTGTGCCTGAACCCTCCTGGATTATATCCATGGATTTTTCAAAAGAATAAGCGGATTTATATACTCTCTCTGAGGTGAGGGCGTCAAATACATCGGCAATAGCCATGATCCTGGCAGAGAGGGGGATCACCTGGCCATGAAGCCCTTCGGGATATCCTTTGCCGTCCCATCTCTCATGGTGGTAAGCAGCCATGTTAAGGGCTTCCTTAAGATAGGACTCGCCCTGGATGGTGTCGATGGCTCTTTCGATTATCTTTCTTCCGTAAACAGCGTGGGTCTTAATAACCTCAAACTCTTCCTCCGTAAGCTTTCCGGGCTTGTTGAGGATAGTGTCGGGGATATTTACCTTTCCGATATCATGGAGAGGTGCTGAAATAATGACATCGGAAATGAACTGAGGAGTTATCTTCTCAGCGTAATAGCCCTTTTTCTTGAGGCCCTCCACTATGATCCTTGCGTAGGCTGCGGTTCTCTGGATATTGGAGGACATATCAAAGTCGGGATTTTCAACCAGGTCTGCCATGGTGATGATAAGACCGTTCTGCATCTTGGCTGTTGCATCCGCGTAATGTCTTATATCCCTCATCTGCTCAGCCATGTCGGCCTCCATGGCACAGATGGCATTGTAGAGCTCTTCCACATCATCATCGGTGTGGACATCTATCTTTCTGATCTTTTTGACGTTCTCATCAAGGGTCTTCTGATCTCTTTCGCTATGAATAAATTCCTGGGCGCATTCTGTAATACTGGTGATGGGGTTCACCAGATGGTACTTGGAATACCACAGGCCCATTCCGATGACCATAATGAAAAATCCGCCAAAAACAAGAAGAGTCTTGAGCAGATAATCTTCCGTGTAGGAAGATATCATTGCCAGAGAAGAATCCGCGCATGCATAGGCCACAGTCTTTCCGGAGGAATCCCGGATAGGTTCGTAGGCTGTCAGAAGCCAGCCATATTTATCCTTGGATTCCACTGCTCCCACTTCCTTTCCTGCGATGAGGTCATCAAGATATTCTGAGTAACTCTCATCAAAAGGAACCACGGAGCCCACAGGATCCGCTTTAACATCGGGGGTATCCAGATCAAATACCACGTGGTAGCCGTCTTCTTTTACCTGATATACATACAGGAATTTAACACCATATGCGTTTTTCCTGATCTGCTCAAGGAGGTCTCTGGTTTCGTTGTAACCCTCAGCTGCAGGGCCCTTTTCCAGATACTCTTCAACTCTGTCACCATCCACAATATCTGAAGCAAATCTTGCTGTTCTGATAGAAATGTTCCTGTTGATGTCACTGGCACTCTGGTAATAGGTATTAACACTGACCCAGGACATTACAAGCACCAGAAACAGAGAAGAAAAACCTACTATAGAGGTCATCTTCTTTTGTATGCTCCATTTCTTCTTTTGTATGCTCCATTTCTTCTTTTTGGAGTCGATGTGCCTTCCGGCTACATAATCCGGGTTTTGTCTCCAGGCGCTGTACCAGATAGCTTTTCTTTCACTTAAGGGAATGATGCTGTAGACAATAAAGGCTATGCCCGCCGAGACAATCTTGTCCGCGGTGGCAAAAGCTATAAACAAAAGGTTAAAGGGACTGTGGAACAGATATTGCTCTATAAGTCCACCCAGCACGCTGTTTACGGCAAACAGCCCAAGAAAATAAAGTAATACGTTGTAGAATTTGAGATACCTGTTGTCATGCATAAGCCATGAGGTCAACAGGGCTGTAATAACATTTATAAGAGAAAAATAAAGAGCATTATTATTAAAGACACCACAGAGGATGTTTGTCACCACGGCTACAAACAGTCCGGGTACAGTTCCTCCAAGTGCAGACATGAAAATAGTGCCTATAGTATCAAGATATACGGGAAGATCCAGAACATAGGCAAAATATGCAAGAACGACATTCAGTGCCACACATAGAACAGTGTACAGTCTACGGCGCTCACTTAAATTCTTAAAACCGCGATCACGAGGCTTCAATTATCCTTCCTCCAAGGTATGAAGTACTCCTTTAATTATACGATATTTCGTTACATGCGTCCAAGAAAGCCGCGACTTTATAACAATTTAATAAAGGTTCTATGCGCATTCAAAAAGGGCGCCCTTTCGAGCGCCCCTTACTTACTGTTTCTTATGCACGTTTTCCGGCATGTTTTCTGGCATATCTCTTATACTTTACAAGATTTACAAAGCAGATAAGCGCCAGCACAAGTGATATGAGTGCAATTATTATAACCCTTAAGATCAGCTTGTTAACATCCAAAGCCTTGTAGGCAATTGCGTACTCAGAGAATCTGTCTGTTCTGAAGGTTACGGTGGTGGGATCATCTCCGATGTCCTCAAGTACATCCACTACTCCGTTGTGGTTGCGGATCACGTAGAACTCTCTTCCGGGCTTCTGGAACTCCTCCGGGATAGGTACTACCACTTCAAGCTCTGCTGCCGTGTTATTGATAACGGAAGTGGTTCCGTTGCTGGTCTTCATGATGAGGAAGTCAAAGTAGCTTACAGGCTTGTAACCAACCTTGGTCTGCATTACCTTCTTGGTGCCCTCATCGATAGTAGCGGTGTTCTCTGTGATATCAATATTGAAAGCCACCTGATTTCCCGTGAGGACCTGATACTTCTCCTCCTGGGTAAGTGTCTCTGCAATAACATCCTCGAAATTGGTAAGTGTAGGCTTACTGTAGTACAGCTCAACGGATGTCTCCTGAGTATCTGCAGCATAGCTGTTATTTACTGTGATCTGGAGCGTTCCGTCCTCAAAGGCCTCTCTCAGCATAGGAAGAACCGCATCATCGTTTATCAGCATCCGGAGGGTTGTCTCATCCAGGTCATGCTTGGCCATAATGCCGCCCACATAGACAGACTGCTCTTCCGTAGTCTCTGTTGCCGGGATATACACATCCTCTTCGTACTCTTCGCCCTCAAGCTCTTCCACAGCCTCGGGGATCTGAGCATCAATCACATTCTGCTCCGGCATAGCTCCGTCTGCTGCTGTATCTGCAGTGTAATCAGTCTTTTTCTGATCATCTGCCTTCTTGTTGGCAGAAGGTGCTACAGGTGTAGCTGAGTTGCTGGGTGCAGGGGTCTGAACCTTATCAAAGCTTGCTACGATCGAATGAGCACCTCTTATATTGTTAAAGGTGTAGCTTGCAACTGCGCCAACGTTCTTGCCATCCACAAGAACAGAAGCGATCCTGTAGCCCGGCTGAGCTGCGATGTTATAGGTGGCGCTTCCGCCCTCCTGTACCACATACTCTCCGCTTGGAACAATACTTCCGCCTGCATTTGCAATGCCCGATGTCATCTTGTAGGTATTGGCATTCTTCTGCATGAAGTTGGCAACTACATTTACATCGCTCTTGATCTCCTTGATGACATAGGTTGTATCTGTTGAAACCACCTGACCGTTTATTGTCCATCCGGAGAATTGATATCCATCGTAGGCTGTTGCCCTGAGCTCAACCTTGGAGCCCCTGTTGTATTTGCCTGCGCCCTCATATTTACCTGTATCCTGAGGATTGACGCTGACATTTACATTGCAGGTATCTCTGTTAAAGATTGCTGTGATATTTCTGTCCGATGTGACATTGTTAAGCTCAAGAGAAGCAGCCTTGGAAATGATCTTGTTGTTCTCTGCAAAGCCTCCAAAGCTGTAGCCGGAATTGGCCTTGGCTACTATGGTAACCTTGCCGCCATAGGCAACGCTTGTGCTTCCGGTAACTGTTCCTCCGTTGCTGTCACTTACGGATGTTCTTATATAACAAGTTTTTCTCTCAAATTTTGCAACCAGATTTCTGTCGCTTCCGATGTTGTTAATGGTGGTCTGTCCGGTGCCGGATACAAGGGTGCTTCCCTCATACCATCCCTTGAAAATGTAGTTGTTATTGGCTGAAGCTGAAATACTGCAGCTTCCTCCCGCTCTCACTGCACCGCCTCCTGCAACTGCGCCTCCTGCAGCGGGATCAGCCTTGACGCTTACGATGTAATCAACGGCTGTCACGGTGACGATGGATCTGCCTGCAAAGGAAGGATCCTGACGGGATGTAGCTATTACGGCAAAGGTGGAAGCTGTCTCTCCTGCTGCCACAGTGAGCTTTCCGTTTGAATCAACCTTGGTGCCGGCGTTGTTATTTCCTGCCAGTGACCAGGCCACTGAAGGATCAAAACCGTTTCCGCCTGAAACAAGGGCATCAAACTGGTATGTCTTTCCTGCCGGAAGTGAAACCGAGCCGGGAACCACCTCCACTCCGGTGATGTAAGGAGTGCTGTCCTTGACTGTTAACGTCACATCAACCTTGGCTGTGTGGTGCCTTCTGATATCATTGGCGGAGAAAAAGGTATAGCTGGCTGTATAGCTTCCGCTCTGCAGTCCCTCCACAGGTGCTATGGAAAAAGTCACCGAATCTCCCGGATCCATATCAAGGCTTGGAGAAATGTAACCAACATCAAAGGCCGTGTATGGATCTATCTCTTCCCAGGTAAGAGGAAAATATGTGTTTCCCACATTTACGATGGTAAACTGCTTGGCCTGGACCACATCTCCCTTATATACAGTTCCAAAGCTGATGCTTGGTGTATAGCATATAAGGTTATAGTCAAATGGATCAGGCTGGTAATCAGGTTCAGGTGTCGGTTCAGGATCCGGGTCTGGGTCTGGATCCGGAGCAGGCACTGTATCCACCGGATCAGGTGTGGGAGCCGGATCAGGTGTGGGAGCCGGATCAGGCTCGGGAGCAGGTTCTTCCCACTCCTGTTGCTCTTCCTGTTCTTCACCTTCTGTAGCGTACACCTTAAGGATCTGCACTGCCGTGGTACTTGTAAGTATCAGACAGATGGCAAGTAATGCTGCGCAAACTTTGATGAAAAAACTTTGTTTCATAATAGTCCCCTCTTTCTGAAATAAAATTTACTTATCTCATTATACGAACATAAATGTCCCGGGGGCAAAATAAGCGCCTGCCACGATAACGTGACAAGCGCCTATTTTCGGCATTTTATAAAACTTTAATAATTTCAGGATCTCTTTTTACGTGGAATACCGATCAGGATCGCGCATACGGAAGCGATGATGATTGCCAATATTCTTCCGCCAATTCCCTTATCCTCGGTTACGCCTCGTCTCACACCCAGAACCTCAGGCAGATCGCCGAAGGACATATCACGTCTTGCGCCAAGCACATCCAAAGGTGTGGGCTCATCTGTGATGGTCTGAGTAGGCCTTTCGGGTGTTCCCGGATCACTTGGTGTTCCCGGATCACTCGGTGTTACGGGATTGCCGGGAGTCACCGGATTTGAAGGTGTTGAAGGCTTCTCCGGAGTTACGGGATCTGTAGGATCATCTGTGGGATCCTCAGGGTCTGTGGGATCATCTTCAGGGTCCTCGGGATCTTCAGGATCTTCTGTAGGATCCTCGGGATCCTCAGGATCTTCAGGATCCGATACCTTGTTGGTAAATGTAGCCTCGTCCCTGCTTACGGTCAGCACAGCTGCATGCATCTCGTCATTGTTGGTAAAAGCAGATGAAACTGCTGTTTCCTGTGCGTCAACTCCCTCACCTGTAATTCTTGTTACAACAACGCTATCTATGTAGTACTTATCTGTAGCAAGTTCCAGTTCACCTACAGTCTGAGTTGTTGTATTAACAGCAACGTTAACTACAATCTTTATTTTGGACTCGTCTTTTAAGACTTTCTGTCCGTCAACCTCATCGCCTTCAGGTATCTCATCCTCGGTAAGGAAGTAGGTATATGTACCTGCTCCGTTCTCCTGGTTGAATGAAAGACGACCGTCAAAGTTTATATTTCCGTCGGCATCATTGGTTCCCTTAAGGATTTCTTTGCCGTCCTCATCAGAAACGGTAAAGCTGTACTCATGGCCCTGGAGGCTAAGCTCCTCTCCCTCGCTGCCGATAAGCTCCTTGGAAGCCTTGATCTCAAAAGACTTTCCGACTGTGAGCCTCTCTGACTTGGGGTCTCCGACTACGATATATCCGTTATTAAGAATTCCGCCGCCATGTGCGTAGGAAGAATTTCCTGTAATAACAACTGCTGCATTGGGAGTTGTGGTATCTGCAAGCTTGGCAGAAATACCTGTTACATAGGCTGCAGAAAAGATCTCAGCGCCGGCCTTGATAGGCTCATGGTCCACACTTCCTGAGAGAGTTGCACCGCCAAAGATACTTCTGGCCACCACGCTGTTGAGAGCGCAGAAGTAGTCCTCGTATCCGTTTGACATAAAGACTTCATTTGCCTGAGCAAACTCATGATCCTCATGCTTGGAAGATGCTCCTCCTGAGAGATGCTCTCCATCAGCACTATTATTGTAGATCATAGCTTTTCCGGTTCCGTCGCCAAAGACGAATACTCTGCCTGTGGAACAACCTGCAAGTCCTCCGCCAAAGCCTGCGGCATGGTTATCTGTAATTACAGTATCTGCAGGAACTGTAAGGCTTGAAGCATCTGAAACGAATATAGCTCCGCCGCCCCAATCGAAATATCCTTCGTTGGCATTGCCTTCTCTGTCATACCCTGACTTATTTCCTGTGAAGAGTCCGGTCTCCAGAGTAGCGTTGCATCCGCCATTCCAGTTACCAATGATTGAAATGGCACCGCCTTCTCTGCCGTAGGCAATATTTCCTGTATAAGTTCCGTTTATCTTAAGTTCTTTTCCGTCAAAAAGGACAGCTCCGCCGCCTCCCTTTGAGAAGTTATCTGTAAATACAGTATTGCTGCCGATAGTAAGATTGGTCTGTCCGGCTACATGGATAGCTCCGCCGCCTTCTCCCCAGGCTGATGCATCTGCGGTATTCTCCACAAATGTCATATTGTCAATGTCAACGTTTCCCGCATTAGTCATGGAAATAGCGCCACCGTTGCTCTGTGCGCTGTTTCCGATAAATGTGTTCTCGCCTTCAGCCTTAAAGGAAGCTCCTCTTAAGTAGATAGCTCCTCCGTTAGAATGCGCATTGGCGCTGTTTCCCTCAAAGGTACAATCCCTGATTGTAAGAGAGGAACCTTCAATTGCAGTTACAGCGTTGCGAAGGTTTTCAACAGAAACAGAATCAAGAACAACAGTTGAGCCGTTGTTGCACTCAAAAGTAGCACCGGAATCCTTGCTTAAATCCTGAGCACCCTTAACAGTTCCGTTCTTAACTGTCAGAGTGATTCCATTGTTTACCGCGAAGGTTGCAATGTTCTGCGCAATAGTAATGGTATGACCGTTAAGATCAACAGTTACTTCACTGCTTCCCTCTTCTGTCATCTTCTCGCCGATTTTGATGTAACCGGTTGAAATAGTGAAATCATCGGTAAGAGTCACACTGATACCGCTTCTGAGGTTTTCAGTAAACTCTTCGATGGTTAAGACATTATCTTCGTTAGAAAGGCCAAGAAGAGTCACTGAACCATCCTCTATGATCTCTATCTCCTCTTCCTCCTCAGCATCGTCTTCGTCCTCGGAATCAGCTTCTTCATCATCGGAGTCGTTGTCATCATCGTCTGCGTCATCGGCGTCGTCCTCGTTGTCATCGTCGCCGTTATCATCATTGTCTCCGTTTCCGGTCTTGGTATCGTTACCGGAATTGCCATTGCACTTGCCATCGTCATCAAGATCGTCATCATCCTGATCCAAATCCTCATCGGGATCGATCACAATGTCCTCGAAATCGTCTGCAGATGCGGCACTGGCTACAATATTGTATTGATTAAAGGCTGTTCCGAGTGCCAGCCAAAATATCAAAACAAATTGCATTACCCTTGTCATTAGTTTCTGATTTTTACTGCTTTTCTTCATAACTTTTGGTCCCTTAAACAAATTTAAAACGTTTTTATGATTGCATGCCCGACTAGAATAACACGCTCAATTAAATATGACAATACATCAATTAAATTTTGTGCAACATCAACAATGAACGAAACTTTACTTCGTCGATTAATACTAAAACGTTTAAAGCAGCGCGTTTTCAGGAAACTCTTCTATAATATGCCCCGTTCTGCAAGATATCACCGCGGGATGTCATATCCATAAGCTTGCCGATCAGCTCAGGGACTGTCATACAGATACCCCGGCGGTCTAACTCTTCCAAAATATGGGAGGTAGAAACGGGTATGATATCAACAATCTCTCTTATCTGGTCTTCTATATTAAGTTCCTGTATTTCCTCCAGCTCATCTGTATCTGCCGGTTCTGAGGAATCTCCTTTTCTTGAGAATATTTCTCTGTTGTGGATTCTGTCCAAAACATCCTCAACGCTCCCGGCAACACTGGCTCCCTGACTTATGATGTAGTTACAACCGTCGCTAAGCCTGTCTGTGACTCTTCCTGGAACCGCCATGACCTCTCTTCCCTGCTCAAGAGCCGTATCAACGGTTATCTGAGTTCCCGACTTCTGTCTGGCTTCCACCACCAGTACCACATCGGCAAGGGCGCTTATGATCCTGTTCCTTACAGGAAAGAACCTGGCTTCCGGCTGCATTCCCGGAGGATACTCCGATATGATGCCTCCTGAAGATAGCATGCCATCATATATTGGCTGATTCTCAGGGGGATAGCAGATGTCAGCTCCGCAGCCAAGTACCCCGAAGGCATGTCCTCCCGCATCAAGGGCTGCCTGCTGTGCAATCCCATCAATTCCCCTGGCCATGCCGCTTATTATCTGAACACCGGACATAGCAAGGCCCTGACCGAAGTGCCTCGACATATATCTTCCGTATTCCGAGCACATCCTCGCCCCGATGATAGCCACTGTGGGCACGGCAGGATCAGGAAGCTGTCCTTTTACGTATATTGCAAAGGGCGGATTGGGAATGTTCTTGAGCTTATCCGGGAATTCAGGCTCTATTCTTGATATGAATCTGATGCCTTTCTCCCTGAGCTTGTCCGTCTCCTTTTCAAAGTCCCATAAAGTTCTTGCCTTTACGATGCGGTCCGCCTTCCTGGCTGTCATATACTGAGACAGTTCTTTTGCACTCATGTTATAGACGTCCCGGCAGCTGATACCGCTGCATAGAAGCTTGTCTGCCGTGATATTGCCGATCTCGGGCACGTTAAAAAGCCAATAGGCGTAATCTCTTTCTGTTAATTCCAATTTATTATTCCTCCATCTGCTGCCAGTATTTGCCGTCGGTGATCCTGTAGCCCACCGCTTCGGCCAGGTGGATCTGCCTGATCTCATCGGATTCGTCGATGTCGGCAATGGTTCTGGCAACTCGTAATATTTTGTGATAGGCCCTGGCACTGAGCTCCATGGAACAGAAGGCCTGCTCCAGAAAAGCCTGCTCCCTGGGTCCCAGTTTGCAGTATTGTGAGATGTCCTTGGGGCTCATCTCAGAGTTAAAACGAAGGGAAGTCCCTTTGAAGCGCTCCTGCTGCCTGGCTCTGGCACTTAGTACTCTCTGCCTGATGTCGCTGCTGCTCTCATTGGCCGACTCGTGCTTGGAATCAAGGTCGGCGATGTCTACCCTCTTGGCCTCCACGCAGATGTCCACTCTGTCCAGCACAGGGCCCGAAATGTGTCCAAGATAGCGCCTTATCTCGTTGGGGGTGCATTTACATCTGTTTCTGTCGGGATAGAAGCCGCAGGGGCAGGGATTCAAGGCACCCACCAGCTGAAAGTCCGCAGGATACGTGTAGTTTCCCCTGTTTCTTACTATGTGGATCTTGCGATCCTCCAGGGGCTGCCTTAGCATATCCAGCTTGGCCCTTGAGAATTCAGGCATCTCATCAAGGAAAAGAACTCCTCTGTGGGCAAGGGAGATTATTCCCGGCCTGGGAACATTGCCACCTCCCACAAGAGCTGTCTCTGTCACCAGATGGTGGGTGCTCATGAAGGGTCTTTTGGTAATAAGCGCCTCATTGTCCCCGAGCTGTCCTGCCACCGAGTAGATAGTCGTGACTTCAAGGCTCTCCTCCAGAGAAAGCGGGGGCAGAATTGTGGGCATTCGCTTGGCCACCATGCTCTTTCCGGCACCGGGAGGGCCTATTATCATAAGGTGATGAAAACCTGCTGCGGCTATTTCGGCAGCTCTTTTGACGGCTGACTGACCGTTTATATCCGCAAAATCCAGGTCGTATTTCTCCTGCCTTGCCCTTTCAAAGAGTTCTTCCACGTTGACGGTTGTGGGCGGAATAAGACGGTCTCTGTCCTCATCATCGGCATTCAGGTACTCGATGACTTCCTGAAGAGACTCCGCTCCAATGATTGAGATGCCGTCAATAACGGCCCCTTCCCTGGCATTGTCCATAGGAAGGATTACCCGCTTGTAAGCCTGCTCTTTGGCACATCGTACGATTGGCAGGATTCCTTTTACGGGCTTGATCTCGCCATCAAGTCCCAGCTCTCCCAGTATCACCGTGTCCTTGACGGCATCCGGGCGTATCTCTCCCGTCGCGGCCAAAATCCCCACTGCCACGGGAAGGTCTATGATGATCCCCGATTTGCGGATGCCCACCGGGGATAGATTTATGGTTATCTTGGAGGCGGGGATCTTCCTTCCGGCGTTTTTAAGGGCAACTCTGACCCTGTCGCCGGATTCCCTGACCTCTCCGCTCAGAAAGCCAACCATACTAAAACAGGGTAATCCGTCAGAGACATCAACCTCTACCTGCATCAGGTAGGAGGAAATGCCGTTGACAGCTCCCGAAGTAATAGAACTGAACATATTAAATCCTTCTTTCTGTTTTAAAAATCAGTACAAAAAATAGTCCATAAAAATGGGATTGTAATTCAGATGCGCCGCTATTGGCGCTTAGATGCATAAAACAAAATCGACCCGGTAATTATATACCGGATCGATTTAAAAAGTCTTTAAGATTTTCTTAAGATTGAATTATGTTATGAATTTTCTTCTGCATTCTCCTGTTCGAGCTTAGGCTCAAGAGCCTGCCTCTCATTTTTGATCTCCCAGTGGATCAGGAAAGTCAGAGCTGCTCTCAGGATTATGATGGCACCAAGTATTCCCAGCTCTGCCCACTCACGTACCACAACCGTACGGAGAACCTCTCCGCCCAGCTTGAATTCCAGCGCCACCGCAATGCCCTGCGCCAGCTCCAGTCTGATGGAGTCGCTCTTTTTGATCCACATGATGAAGCTCTTGATACCTGTGTACACCAAAATGATGATGCCGAAAAACTCCAAAAGCAGAGTGGAGAATTCGACGATGTACCGCAGGATGTCCTCAGCACTCAGATAAACCTGTTCCATACCTTCCTCCTTCCTAAATCTCTTTTGCCGCCCCCTTGTACTCAAGGCACAACATAGTCATATCGTCGAACTGCTCAGCGTCCTTTACAAAGTCGCCCACATCGGCTCTTACGATGTGGATCAGATCCTCAAAGGTCGCGCCCGGATTATTGTTAAGAGCATTTATCATTCGGTCGGTGCCGTACATCTTGTTGTCGGCATCCATAGCCTCGGGAATTCCGTCGGTATAGAGGAACAGCTTATCTCCGGGTTTAAGCTCAAGAGTGTACTCTCTGTATCTGGTTCCATCCATTCCTCCGATGACCAGTCCATGCTTGTCCTTGAAAAGTTCAAATTTCTCTCCGGCTCTCCGGATTGCAGGGTACTCGTGGCCTGCATTGGAGCAGGACATCCGGCCTGTGGAGATTTCAAGGATTCCAAACCACACGGTTACAAACATCTCAGTCTGATTGTTGGAGCAGATGGCCTCATTGGTCTTCATCAGGGTCTCAGCGGCTGATCGCCCCAGCATAGCGCAGCTCTGAAGGATTGTCTTGGAGATCATCATAAAAAGAGCTGCCGGTATGCCTTTGCCGGATACATCAGCCATGACTATTCCCAAATGATCCTCATCGATCAGGAAGAAATCGTAGAAGTCTCCTCCCACTTCACGGGCAGGCTCCATGGTGGCAAAGATGTCAAACTCATGTCTGTCGGGGAAGGGCGGGAAGGAATGAGGGAGCATGGCTGCCTGGATCCTGGTGGCCAGACCCAGCTCGACTCCGATCCTCTCTTTCTCCGCGGTGATCTTCTTGATATCGTCAATGTAATCCACTATTTCTTTTTCCATGTGGCTCACTGACCTGGCCAGATCCTCAAGTTCATCCCCGGTCTTGATCTGATCAAGGGCATCGCTGGCCTCCTCGCTGTTACGGGCAAAGTTTCTGACATTGTCCCTTATCATTACCATGGGCTTTATGAGGTTCTTTCTGATGAATTTCCAGTTCAGGAGGCAGAACAGCGCCAACAGGATCATGGAAATCACCAGCATATTGAAGATGTAGGCCCTTATGGTGGAGAGGATAACGTCCATATTGGTATCCACAAACAAAAGAGCTACCACCTTGCCACTACTGTCCTTGACGGGCAGGCAGCTTGAGGTCAGAAAGCCGTATTTCTTGGAGTGCCTGGTGAGATAGCTCTCGGGCTTTTTGCCAAGGGTGTAGGCCTCCCAAATCTCATCAAAGGATGCGGAAATCGGGTCCGTATCACCGATGAATGTAGCTGTATCGTAGATGTAGCGCATGGTCTTATCTTCATAGGGAACCATGATGTAAATGTAGGCTGCCCCGGTATATTCCTCCACATGGTGGAGATACTCTGCCATCTCCTTGTAGTAGTCGTCCTCCTGCCAGGTGACGGCATACTCTGCGATCTTGTCGTGGTCAATATCATTGAGGATGATGTTGGCCACCACATATCCCATGTCGTTGTATTGCTTTTCTATTACCCTGTCAAAGAGAATCGATCCTCCAAGTCCCAGAAGCATCACCATTAAAAGTGTAAAGACTATAATACCTGTAAGGGTTTTTCTGTTGATTCCCCATCTCTTTTTCATCAATTAATCATCTCCAAAATGACAAACTCTTTTATACGAAAAACCTATATATAACTATGATACGACATTTAGTGATACTTGATAACAAAAAAGTGTACGCGCAGCCATTATTTGATACCACGTCAGCCCAGGCAGAAGGAGTGTAGCATAGGCCGCGTCTGCGTCAAGGACTAAGGCAAGCGCACCTGCGGTGCGTCCTTGACGCAGCGCCCGGCGCTATGCTGCCTGGTCACTAAGCCGGGCCCGCGTGGATGGTGCTTTGCAAGTGCCGCGTGCTACGGCTCCGCGGAGTTTCTCTGCTTCGCGCCACGTGGTGGTGGCTCCGCAAGCGTCGGCTGCTTTGCGGGACGAGATGCTGCGGGCCGCAAGCCGTGGCTCCACGAGCGCCTGCAGTAGCGGGTTGCGGCGGGTTCTGGCGGCGGGACATCCGAGGCGCTTCTGGCGGCGGGTTGCGGCGGGTTCTGGCGGCGGGACATCCGAGGCGCTTCTGGCGGCGGGTTGCGGCGGGTTCTGGCGGCGGGACATCCGAAGCGCTTCTGGCGGCAACTTTTCGGACGATTACCTAACAAATTGGCAAAAAACGCAAAAAGGCAGGTAAAAAACACCCCCAAATATCAATAAAACGTTTATTTTACGATATGGAGAACATTTCCATCTTTGAAAATCGTTTTTTTACCTGCCAAAAGGCAAAAAAATGAAATTTGTCAGGTAAAAACCCCAATTCCTCGTAAAATGCACCGCTCAGAATGGAAACGTAGATCTGGGCGGTGACCTTTCCCAAAAACCACATCTGACAGTTTGGGGAATTCACGTATTGTGTTTCGCGACCTCCACAGCTACGGGGGCCTGCCGCGACCCAAGGACTTTTAATTCCCAAAACTGTCAGGTTCCGATAGGCATAAGGCTTCGCAAGTGCTATCATAGTTACAGAATTTACTTCAGATATGTTGTTGGAGGGAAGTATGTACTATCTTATCAGAAACACCCTTGAAGAATGCAGCGCCGAGCAGTGCCATGACTCAGGTTCACCCTTTGTTGCTGTTCTTACGCCCGAGCAGTGGCAGGAACAGAGCGAGAACTTTGACATGGGCATTGACTTTGATATGAGTACCGAGGATATACTCACCACCAAGGCCGAGGTCAACTACGATTCACTGACAGGAACCTTTTGCATTCCTACCCAGTCCTCCTTTACAGATACTCCTGAGAAATTTTCTTTTGCCCTGGATGAAACCGGAATCGTCTTCATAGACGAAAGCAAAAATGCCCTGAATCTCGTCAAGAGGATCCAGCGGAACAAGAAATGGCGCAAGCCCTCACTGGAGCGCTTCCTCTATGACTTTCTGGAACTTATCATTCACAACGACCTTCAGATCATGCAGAGATATGAGCGTGAACTTGACGGAATAGAGAGAGAAATTATGGAAGACGCGGAAGCTGCCCACATCCAGAGGAACAACGAGATCCGAGGCGATATCAGAGACCTGCGGATACATTACGAGCAGCTGCAGGACCTGGGTCAGGAACTTGAGGAGAATGAGAACGGCTTTTTTACCGAGGAGAACTTAAGATACTTCCACATGTTCTCCAGCAGAGTTGACAGACTCTACGACGCGGCTACGCACTTAAGAGATTACACCATCCAGCTAAACGACCTCTACCAGTCACAGCTTGATGTTAAGCAGAACCGCATCATGACTGTGCTCACTGTGGTTACCACAATCTTCATGCCTCTTACGCTTATCGTGGGCTGGTACGGCATGAACTTTAAGTATATGCCGGAGCTGGAGTCACAATACGGCTACCCCATCATCATCGGCCTTAGTGCCATCATCGTGATCGGAAGCCTTATATTCTTTAAAATCAAGAAAATATTGTAAAGAAAGCATTAAATAATGCCGGGGCTATTATAGCCCCGGCATTTGTTTCCGATAAATTTATTAGAAAGGAGGAAGGTCTATGAACAATCTTCCAATCTTGTAAAGTACCGTCACTGCGGCAGGATTTATATAAGGTAATATTTTTATAATCAAACTATGTATAAAGGTACTATATTACTAAGATATAGTACCTTTTTTATATATACACATATATTAGTATATGGTATTATATATAATATGATAATCAATCTA